>Ga0209636_10000987_pt1 | contig 28405 bp, 30 predicted proteins | sample DeeMarSWOR152_54_FD_187464 | JGI IMG/M metagenome (GOLD analysis project Ga0209636, IMG submission 187464) | Marine sediment microbial communities from White Oak River estuary, North Carolina - WOR-1-52-54 (SPAdes) (version 2) | ecosystem: Environmental > Aquatic > Marine > Intertidal zone >...
GAATTACATTTGGTGAAGGGTTTCCTGGATTTTTCTTCTTAACCTGTAGATTTGCAGCCAAAGCCATAAAGTCTATAACTATCATTATTATCAGAGAATTCAAGACCTGAAAGCCTAATAGCTGTAGGCCTGTCAGACCTACTGTAATTGCTAATAGGAGGGCGAACAATATTGTCAAAAGCATAAAAATATTGCCTTACTAAAGAATTTAAACTTTATTTTACATCGACGATTTTGAGTTCGTTAGAATTTTCAGTTTCCTGCATTACAAATTCTTTGAAATCATACTCCTTTTCCGATAAAATATGTTCTAACATAATCAAATCTGTTGGAATAATCTTGTTTCTATCGTCTTGTGTTAAAGGAAGGCCGAACCACTCAAACTTCTCTATATCAGTTCTTTCCAAATCTTCACTTATTTTTCTTCCTCTATCCGCTTTACAAACCCTAAATATGAAATGATCTTTAGGATTACCATTTTTGTCAAGCAAGATCTCGCTATATAATCCTTTAACCCTTATTGAACCATCTTTAACAGAAAATCCGGTTTCTTCTAGAACCTCTTTTTTGACAACATCTTCCGTCATCATTCCAAAAGTTTGTCTACCACCCAAAATTCCATAAAATCCTTTATAGGGCTCTCGTTTTCTTTTGGCCAAAAGAATTTTATTCTTGTCAAACAATGCTATAAGAACAACAGTTAAGGGATTCTTTTCTTTGTACATATCAATTTTCATAAAAGAAATTTAAGGAAGCAACTATTTAATTTTTTCATCCCACGTTCCTTCTTTTACTTCTTCTAATATCTCCTTAGGCCTTTTATCTTCTATGTAAACCCCAGAACTAACACAGCTTCCTATTACTTGCTTAACAGCGTTCTTCAAGTCATTTGTTTTCATGTCATCCATTTTCATTTTAGCTAATTTAACAATCTGTTCAAAATTTAAACTCTCTTTGAACTCTTCCTTAACCTCTTCTTTTTCATAAACATTGAAAGGAGCTTTGGCCAATTTTTTAACTTTTAATTCTTTCTTGATGAGCTCAGCCAAACTAGGCTTTCCCACGCTTATCTCAAATTTCTTGGTTTTAGGGTCAATTTCAACTGCCACAGGAACCTTTAAACCTTCAAAATCTTTGGTCTTCTCATTTATAGCATTAACAACTTCTTGTATGTTGATTCCTGCAGTTGCTAGAGAAGGTCCAAGAGGAGGTCCTGCATTTGCCTTTCCACCATCAACAATAGCTCTTACAGTTATCACTTTCCTTCACTTCCCTCAGATGATTCGATAAGTTTTACTGATTCTATAGGGACAGTTATTGGAATTGGTATCGCGGCCTCTAGTAGCTCCATTGTAACCTCTTCTTTTGATTCATCAACTCTTGTAACTTTACCCTTTTCATTCTTAAAAGGACCACCGATCACTTCTATAATATCCCCCTTGTTAATCTTAATCTCTATTTTCTTTACTTCTAAGAATTTTTTAATTTCTGTTAACGGAACCTCTTTTCTAATTATGCCTTTTACATGAGGAACAGCCTTTATTACACCATCTATTGCAGACTCTTCTCCCTCAATAAATATGTATCCTTTGAGTTCTTCTGGATGAAAAATTGATTTTATTTCAAGATTGGAACTTTTTATTTTATTTATCAAGGTCTCAATAACAGCATTTTCTCTTCCAACCGTTGTTCTTATAGTAAGTATCATTAAATCACCAAAACTTTTAGTAAATAATACGCTAAAAATATTATAAAGCCTATTAGGCCTATAAACAAAAGACTTGTTCCTGTTATTTTCAAAGAAGAAACATATTCATCTTTGTCAGGCTTTCTGGCAACATTTAAAACTCTTTTATATTGAGCAAATTTATTCTTTATTCTAGAAAAAATTCCTGGTCCCGCAGGTTTCTTAATCTTAAATTTGCTTTCTGTTTTTGTAGGTTCTGATTGCTGTGACTCTTCCATTTTAACACCTAGAAACTAATGTCTATTATGAAAAATACTATTTAAATCTTTAATTATCCCTTTACTCAACGAATTCTATGCCAAGTATTTTCTCTATTTCTTTCTGTTTCTTTCCTGAGAAAAGCTCAGATGTATATACTTGAGAAGATTTTACACCAGTAACAATTATCAAAGCCCTGACAATATTTCCTAATTCTTTTGAAATTTGTGCTCCCCATATAATCTTTGCTTCAGGAGAAAGTTTAGATGAAATTGCTTCAACAATTTCTTGACATTCTTTTATTGATATGTCGTCTCCTCCAGACACGTTTACTAATGCCCCCTCTGCTCCTAATATTTCAACATCTAGTAAAGGATTGTTCAAAGCCTTTTCAACAGCTTCAAGTGCTCTGTTCTCTGTGTCAGACTCTCCCATTCCAATCATTGCTAACCCACCAGCAGACATCACAGCTCTTATGTCTGCAAAGTCTAAGTTAACTAATCCTGGTTTTGTTACCAATTCTGTTACACCCTTTACAGCATTCACCAATATTTCATCACAAACTTTAAACGCCGTTACAATAGAAACATCGGGCACTATTTCAAGAAGTTTATCATTTGGTATGACTATCAATGTATCAACAATTTTTTGTAACTGTTCTAAACCACCAATTGCGTTATCCATTCTATGTTTTCCTTCCATTGTGAATGGCAAAGTTACAACACCTACAGTTAAGATTCCCATTTTTTTAGCAATCTCAGAAATAACTGGAGAAGCTCCTGTTCCTGTCCCTCCACCTAAACCACATGTTACAAAAACCATATCAGCTCCTTCTAATGACTCCTTTATATCTTCTCTACTCTCTCTTGCAGCCTCTGATCCTATTTTTGGATCTGAACCAGCACCTAGTCCTTTGGTTAAATCCTTTCCAAGCAAAACCTTTTCATCGGCATCCGTGTATAACAAATCTTGTGCATCTGTATTAGCTGCTATTACATCAGCCCCAACTATTCCAACCTGCATCATTCTAGAAACAGTATTATTTCCTGCACCGCCTACTCCCACAACTTTTATAACAGCTTTTCTAGCTTCTAAGAGCTTTCTCAAGTCTTCATCAGTATCAGAAATTTTACCTTTTGACTCACCGAGTCTCACAGCCATACAAAAATCACCTGTAAAAATATTTTTTATAACAAATTTATAACTTATCAAAGTTTTATAAATTGAATTATAATTGCTTCTTTTCTTCTTTTTTACTTTCTTTAAGCTTTTCAAAGATTTCTACAAACTTTACTTTTTCCAGACCTAAAAATTTCATAGACTCATCAGCAATTCTTTTTTTAATCACAGAGTTTATCATAGGAGGAACTTCAACTTCTGCTGTCTTTTCAATTATTTTTACACTGACTTTATTCTTTATTCTAGTAAATATTTCAACTAAAGCTTTAATTTTGTCTTCTTGAGTTTCAATTTTTTGTTTAACTTCTAAATTATATATTAAAATTTTTCCAGCTAAATGATGATTGAAATCAACCCTAACTCTTCCTCCAGACACAGACAACACTCGCCCTCTCATCTTATCAGCATCTACAACCATTCCTGGAACAGGTTTTGTTCCATGTCTTCTAAATTCAGCAATTGCTATTAGTTTTATCAAAGAAGTATCTCTTTTTCCAAAGGCCTTTTCTGGAGGAACTTCAATTGTTTTCTTTTCTCCTAAATTCATTTCTAATAGGGCATCTTCTACACTCTTTAAAGTGTATCCCCCGCCAACTACAATCGGTATATCATCAGAACTATCAAATTTTTGTCCAGTTTCCTTTATTTTTGCCTCGAAGCTTATTCTTAGAAAATCATTATTTTGCATGTAATTAATACATAGAAATAATTTAAATAGTTTATAATTTGTCTTATAAGACAAAGAAATTTAAATCTGTAAAGCTAAACAATCTTTATGGAAATTAACGAGTTTTGTTCTTTGCTGAAAGATAGCAAACAGTTTGACGACTTAGAGATAAGAATAATAAGAGCAATGTTAATGCTTATTAACAGAGATAGAATAAAAGTTAATGCCAATGAAATAGCAAAACAAGCCGGAATATCTGTAACCAATGCTTACAAATATCTTTATTCTCTTGAGAAAAAAGGTTTGGTTGAATCAGGACAGGATAAAAATAAAATTTTCTGGTTAACAAGATCTTCAAACCCCTTCCCAAGAATAATGAGCTTTGTTTCTAAAGATTATTTAAGATTAAAAGATTTGTTTGGAACATTAAAAATTAAATATGATGAATTCATTGAATTTAGAGGACCTTCTGTTTGGTTGGGAGAAAAGGCTTATGAACAATACGAAGGAGATTTCTTAAGAAGAGCAGCACTACTTTTGGATTTAGCAAGTGATGAGATATTAATAACAGCAGACAAATTCTATGATGATATTGTTTTACTTGAATCAATAAAGAGAGCTGTTGAAAGAGGAATCAAAATAAGAATAATAGCAGCTGAATTAGAACCTAAATTACTTCAGAATTTGAGAAAAATAAACATTGAAATGAGGCTAGGGAGAGCTATGCCTTATTTAATACTTGTTGACGAAAAGCATGGAATGACTGTTGATGAAAAAGAAAATGGTATATGGTTCTTAAATTGTAAGACAGATTATAGAAAGACATTTGAAGATTTTTGGGATAAGGCTCATATAATTTAATTTTTCCAGATACATCTTTTAGCTTTCTTTGCTTTATTTTCCATTTCTAAAAACAAGTCAGAATATTTTTTATTATTACCAACTTCTATAAACTTAGCATATCCTGATCTAATCATTTCTGAATTAACAAATAAATCATCTACAAAAATATATCTTAAGAGTCTTCCATAACTATCTCTTTCTGTTAAATCTTTTTCTAATCTTATTTCTTTTCCTCCAACTAAAGACTTTAATTTCTCTCTAGCTTCTTTATAACAATTCTCATTAATTTCAGGAGCATTTATACCAATCAACCTAACAATCTTCCCATCCTTTAGTTTTATAGTATCACCATCTATTACAGTTGAAACTTCTTCGGTTATGTAAAAGTTTGTTATGAGGAATAGAATAACAACTATAAGCAAGAATATAATGAAAGGAATATTTTTCTTCATAGATTTATAAAAATAGAAATTGAGTTTTAAGCTTATTTTACCACAGATAGTGACTATCAATTAATAGTTCAGACATAAATAGTTATTATGAAGTATGAGATTGACTATGATATTCAGTGGCTTGCAGAAGACATTGTAAAAAAACTTAATCTTGATCACATAGATATAGAAAGATTGATATGCGTTAAGAGTCACGGCTCAAAGAGTAAACAGACTATAGCTAGGATACATGGGCTCTCAAAAATAATGCAGAAAGCGTTAAGAACAAAAGCTGTTTATGTTATAGAATTTATAGCAGAAAATTTTGATAAGCTCGATCGTGATGAGAAGGTAAAGACAATAATACATGAAATAATGCATATACCTAAAAGCATGGGAGGAGGCTTTAGAAACCACAGACCTTATGTTACAAGAAAAAAAGTTGAGAAAGCATTTAAAGAATATATTAAACATAATCATTCAACTAGAATTCCTGGTTTAAGAGGTTCTGCCGCTAAGGCTTTAGGATGATCAATCTTCTCTGCTTCTAATATTTCAAATTTACAATTAAATTCTTTCTGTAAGAATTCTTTGGCATCTTTAAGTTTTTCTAATTCTCTTCCTTGTGACATAAACAAATCTTCTAATGGTTTCTTTTTCTGAAGACGTTTATAATAATCAGCAACAGCTTTTCCAAAACCTTTAATTTTCTTGTCCTTTATAATTTCTTTCAATTCTTTGCCATCTAGAATAGCATTGTGAACATCATACTTCCAATACGGTGTTACAAATACTGCTATTTTCTTAGGTCTATCAATTTTTGATAATTTTTTAATCTCTTCTATATCGTTCATGATATTTTTAATCAAGTCTTCTCCTACCTCAACCTTTAAATCTACTTTCTTAGAATCATATTCTGGCCAACTCTCTAAAGAAACAAAGCTTTTGTTACCTAACTTTTCCCATACTTCTTCAGCAATGTGTGGTATGAAAGGAGAGGTCAATTTTATAATTTTCTCTAAAAATTCTTTTGGTATTTTCTTACTCTTGCTTCTTTTCAAGAACCAGTTTACATCTCTTAATAATAAAAACAAAACATCGTTTATCGCATTTCTAAATTCAACTTCTTCCATCGAATTTGTTACACTATCTATACATTTGTTAATTTTACTATCTAGCCATTCAACAATTGGTTCATCATTTTTTCCAATGTTTTCAGTTAATTCATAAATGAACCTTGCTTTGCTCTTTAGAGTGTTAACTAAATTTTCTGTAAAGTCAGCATCCTGTTCCAACCCTGCTGTTGCAAGTACCGCTGTTCTTATGACATCAGCTCCATATTTTTCTGTAGCAATTCTAATTGGAACAATGTTCCTTAAACTCTTAGACATTTTTTGCCCCTCATACATCACAAAGCCATTTGCAACTATTTGTTGCGGCCAATGTTTTTTAGGGAAAAGTGCTAAATGATTCAATATGTAAAAAGTTAAATGATTAAAGACTAGATCTTTACCAGAATGTCTAGAGTCAACAGCATACCAATATTGAAACTCTTCTTTCATCTTTTCTAAAAGTTCTTTTTTTATTCCACTTTTCTTAGCAACTTCATTGACGTTTCCTTTATTATAGAAAACATAATCAAACACATGTTCATCCAATTTTTCCTGTAAACCTTTCAGATAGGGTGCAATTGTATAATAGGCCATATAAATCGTGCTATCAGATAAAGGTTCAATAACCCATCTAGTATCAAAAGGTAATTTAGTTCCAAAGCCTGCTCTCCTTGCGCAAGCTCTTTCATGAAGCCAGTCAATTGTATGATGATAGTCTATGATATTTTTTGGTGGTAAAATTTTCATTTCATCTACATACTTATGCGCCTTTTCTTTCCATTCCTTGTCTGCATAGTCTATGAACCACTGATCTTTAATGGTCTTTACCACACACTCTGCTCCATCCCTACAGAATACTGGTTTATTGCTAAGGTAATAAATAAGATTAGCATTATTGTTTTTTATCATCACTTCCTTTACTCTTTCCTTTGCTTCTTTAACAGGTAATCCAGCAAAACTTTCAGTATTATTTTTCATAACACCTTTTGCATTTTCAATGAGGTATACCTCCTTTGTGGCGTCTTCCAGTTTCTTATCTTCTAAAGATTTTATCTTATACTTTTCACAAGCTTCTATTGCAGGGAATTTTTCATATCCTTCTACAGAAATAAGTGAAATTGGTTTTAACTCTTTTACAAACTTTGAATCTAAATTGAACTTTTTTAAAGTTTTTTCATCTTCTTGTATTATTTTAAGTCCCATCCAATCATACGGTGCATGTGCTGGTACAGAATAAACCAATCCAGTTAAGTTGTCAGTATCAACAAATGAAGCTGGTAATATTATAACTTTTTTATTAATTAGAGGAGTGTTAACAAATTTTCCTACAAGCTCCTTTCCTTTAAACTTTTTAGTAACATTTACTTTATCTTTTTGGAACTTTAATTTTTCAGCAAACTTTTTGCTTATAATCCAATTTTCTCCATCAACTTCTGCTTCAACATAGTCTCCATCAGGATTGATCCAGAAATTTGTTACTCCATACACAGTCTCTGGTCTAAAAGTGCCTGCTGGTAAAAACTTCCCATTCATCTCAAACTTTATAGCAACAACCTCTTCTATCTCACCTCTTTTATCATGTAGAGTCTCATGTTCTCCTACAGGATTCTGACATTTAGGACAATAAAGAACTGGATGGCTCCCCTTTTTTATCAATCCATTATCCTTGAGTTTTTTGAATTGCCATTCAATAAATCTGTTATATGTTTTATCACCTGTTGTAAATTCTCTTCTCCAATCAATTGAGAAGCCCATTTTTTTCATCCCATCTTTGATTTCCTTTGAGAAGTATTTTACAATGTTTTTAGGATCTTTAAAACTTTCAAAATCTTTTTTGGACACTTTAAATATCTCTATATAATCTTCCTTGATTTCTTTATCACCTTCTTGTATCCTTCTTGATATTGCTAATATTGGGGTTCCTGTTATATGCCAAGCCATCGGAAATAAAACATTGAATCCTCTCATCCTTTTAAATCTGGCATAAGTATCAGCAGTAGAATAAGTTCTGGCATGACCTATGTGTTGTGGTGCTTGAACATAAGGATAAGCAGCAGTAATGAAAAATTTTTTCTTTTTCTTGTCTACAGAAGGCTCAAATACTTTATTCTTGCTCCACTTCTTTTGCCACTTTTGCTCTATTTTTATTATGTCCATAAAATTATAACACCGCTAATAATTATAAGCCTAACTCACTTGAAATACTTTGCAAGGCTTTCAAAGAAATTTCAAAGAATTCTTCTTTAGTTAATCCTATTTTTTCACAAAACAACATATTCTCTCTGCTGCAATTTCTCGCAAAATCCTTTTCCTTATACCTCTTTCCGATAGATTCTGCTTCCAGATCAGCTAGTTTTTTTGATGGTATTATTAAAGCAGCAGCTATTATTAATCCAGAAACAGCATCAGCAGCAATCAAAGCATAATCTATATTTTTTTCTGGCATGATTCCAGTGTTTTCAAAGTTATGAGTCTTTATCACTCTTATAATTTCTTCATCAACTCTTCCCTTTAAAATTTCTCCAGAAACAATTGCATGACTTTTTGGATCATCTTTTGTTTTATCAAAATCAACATCATGTATTAATCCTATCAAAGCCCACTTTTCTTTATCTTCACCCAGTCTTTCAGCTAATCCTTTCATTATTGCTTCCACAGCTAACATATGTTTAACCAGGTTCTTGTTACTAACATTCTCCTTTACTAACTTTAATGCTTCTTCTCTCTCCATACCAATCTCTATAAATTTTATAAGCATTATTTATAAATAACTTAAATGCGCCCCAATAGCTCAGTTTGGATAGAGCGCCTGCCTTCTATTCTAAAGATAGAAGGTTTGATTTAGAGATGATAGCAGGAGGTCATGGGTTCAAATCCCATTTGGGGCACTGTTTTCTAATTAGCTTCCTTAGGGCTATCTATGCCAAAACGAATGTAAGGAAAAATCCGGCCACGTATGCCATTTTTATGGTAATAGAAAAAATTATATATAAGTTTATATATTTTTACTTAAAACCCTAAAGGATGCCTTTATGGACCCCAAAACAAGGAAGGCTTTACATTGGCCAAGGTTAGATACTGTTCTCATGGTAGAGAATACTATAGAGCGTGTAGGAATGTTTTCTTCAAAGAAGAGATTAAGTGAAGCTCTAAGTAAAGAGGTTATGCCACAAACTCTGAACATCATACTAGATTACTTGAAAGAGTCAGGGAAGATAGAGATAAGGAAGAGAAGGATTATATGGGTTAAGAAGTCAGAGAAAGTAAAGGAATTTGAGAGAATGATGAAAAAGATTAGGGAAGAATAAGCTATTCTCTTATTACAATAGATTCAAAAAATCTTTCTTGAAATTCTGTTAAGGCTTTTATTTTTTCATCGGAATAATCTTTACCTTCTGGAACAACAACTAGTTTATCATCATTATCATCAGTTCTATGAATTATTGAAATACACCTTCCAGTAAATTCATCTTTTGCTTCAAAAACACCCAGAACATAAGCATCTAATTCACTTCCATCAGGAGATATTGTGTTAGGAATAAAACCATAATTTACAGGATAAATAAAATCAAATTTTGGATGCTTACTTCCTATAGGCCTATCTATCTTAACTGTAACAGTTTTACCTAAAAACTTTTTAGGTTCTGTAATTTCCTCCATGCTAAAAATAGTGAAAAGGCAAAATTTAAATAAACCACAATTTTTTATCCTTTGAAATCTAATTAATTTTTGATACTGTGGCCAGAATAATTTCTGTTTTATCTGGTAAAGGTGGTGTAGGTAAAACAACCCTTGTCTCTAACCTAGGTGTTGCTCTAACAGAAAAAGGAAGAAATGTTATAATACTGGATGGTAATGTGACTACACCAAACCTTAGTTTACATTTAGGAATACCATTCTATCCAATAACACTTCATGATATTTTAAATGAAAAATATCCAATTGACTCGGCTGTTTATCATCATCCATCAGGATTAAAAATCGTCCCAGCATCCTTAAATGTAGAATCTGTTAAGAATGTTAATCTAGAAAAATTTGAAAAAATTTTGTTAAACCTTCTTGGACGAAGTGACATAATCATTGTTGATGCGGCTCCTGGCTTATGTAAAGAAGCTTTAACAGCAATGAATATAGCTGATGAAATCATTGTGGTAACCAATCCTGAAACACCGGCTCTTACAGATGCATTGAGGACCATAAAGCTTGCAGAAGAAGCTGAAGTAAAAGTTTTAGGCGTAGTTGTAAACAGAGTTAAGGGCCTTAAGCATGAGATTTCTTTGTCTGAAATAGAATCGTTGTTGGGCGTTCCAATATTAGAGGTAATTCCTGAAGACATAAATGTTCAAAAGTCAATTGCTAAAATGAAACCTGTAGTTCAACACAAACCTAAAAGTAAAGCTTCAAAGAGATTTAAAAGAGTCGCATCTAAAATTCTTGGTGAGCCTGTAACAAAAACAAAACAAAATTGGATAGATAGACTTCTATTTTGGTTATAATTATATTAGCTCTATTTCAAAACCTATTACAGGTTTTTCAAGTTTCCAATTTTCAAGGATCTTGGGGTTTATTTCTCCAAAAAAACCAACAGGCTTACCTTCAACTATGACCTCTCCACATCTAGATTCAATAAAGCTTGGGTGATTCAAGTTATCTATAGTATAAGGATAACCTAAATTTTTTAAGACAGCTCCAACTACAGATTTCATTTCTGTTAAGTTCGCATTGTCATAAGAGATAACCATTGATAATTTTCTTATAGTTCTAGTTCCACTTTCTGTTTGTTTATCAAAAACGACACAGTCTCCTACTTCAAATATTTTCTGCGGATACTCTTGGTGTTTGTTAGAGCTTAATATTCTCATCAAGTTAGGCAATATCCATACTCTACAGGCATTATATTCACTTGAAGTAGGATTTAGAATTTCTACAACTTCGCCCTCTACTCCCATCTTATCTAAATTGTTTTCTTTGTTGGTTAAGACAAAACTCACAATTTCTTGAAAACCCAATCCTATCATCAACTCTCTTATTTTTTTGGTTAGCTTTTCAGTTTTTGATTGGCCACCTATTGTAGCTAATTTTGGCAGAACTGGCTCTACTTTATCATAACCATAACCTATAGCAACATCTTCTATTATGTCTATATCATGTATTATGTCAAGTCTGTAGGGCGGTATTGATAATCCTATTTTATCTCCTCTTATACTAGTAATACCATAACCCATTTTTTCAAGACATTCTCTTATTTCATTTTTACTCAAGCCTATACCAAGTATCCTGTCTATTTCTTCTATATTCATTGTTCTTTCGTTAGGATTCAAATCTGGAGTTTTTTTGTTACTAACCTTTACGCTTAATATTTTTCCAGACCTTTCCACAATGTTACAGCACAAAATGTTAAGGGCCCAATTTACAGCCTTCTCATCAGTTCCTGTAACATCTATGAAGAGATTTTTGGTGTTTTCAGTTACCTTTGTTCTTTCAGAATTTATTATAGGTGGAAAGCTAGCCACACCTTTCTTATCATAAATAAGCGGATACTTATCCTTAACTAAATGGGCATAATCAACACCTTTAGGATGTTTTGTAAGAATTTCTTGTATATTCATCTCTTTATTTTCACCTAGAGGAATAAAGGTTTCATCAGTTACATCCTTGTAAATTAAAGGGGGCTCCATTTTATCAAAATCATGAACACCTATTGCTACCTTTTTCCTGTTCCTCCCAATGCTAACATGCAACTTTTCTTGCAGCTGCATCAAGCTTTTCACGAGGTTATCGCTTAATTCAACACTTTTTATTATTGCACATGCTATTACAGGTCGGACATCAGCCCTCTCTTTTTTTAAAGTTATTTTAGAATCTTCAACAGTATACTTTACAGCGCTTGATCTTATACCTAAGAAACCTTTCATCTCTCTTGCTATGCCTTCAACAGAAAACAAATCTGGTCTGTCTGGGTTAAGTTCGCATGTTATACTGTCATCAGAAATTTCAGATTCTATTTTTATTAAAAATAAAGTTTCCTCTATTTCCTTACTAGTAAGATTTTCTCCAATCAAGCTCAATAAATCCTTTTTACTTATCTCTATTACAACCATCAAATCACCAAAGGCATCTCCCTCAACCAACCTAAATTATCTGAAAAAAGCATCCTTATATCACTTATACCAAGTTTAACCATGGCTAGTCTACTTATCCCAATTCCCCAGGCCAAAACCTGTGATTTTTCTAATCCTAATGGTCTTAATAATTCAGGTCTAAACATTCCTGCAGGCAACACTTCAATCCATCCTAATTGAGGATGCTTAACAAAACCTTCAACAGAAGGTTCTGTGTAAGGGAAAAAACCTGGTTTAAATTTTATTTCCTTTGCTCCTATTGCTTCAGCTATATCTTTTAAGTAACCAAGCAAATGTCTGAAAGTTAAATTTTCACCTATCACAATCCCCTCACATTGATAGAATTCCATAAGATGTTTGGCGTCTATTATATCCGGCCTGAAATTTCTATCTATTGTAAAATATTTTCCTGGTTTATCCCCATGTTCAAACAATGTTCTTGCAGAAACAGCTGTTGTATGAGATCTCATTACAAGTCTTTCTGCATCTTCCTTTTGCCATTTACCGCCCCAACCCGTGCTTCCTGTTACCCAACCACCCTCATGTGTTGCTTTTACTTTAGAAACCAAATCTTGTGATGGCAGCTTTCCTTTGTTAGGTTTTTTCAGATAAAATATATCGTGGAGGCCTTTAGCAGGATGGTCTTGAGGAATGAACAAAGCATCACAGTTCCAAAAAGAAGTTTCAACTAGCGGTCCTTTCATTTCCTGAAAACCTAGACCTATAAGTCTTTCTTTCAAATCCTCTACAAATTGTACAAAGGGTTGCATTTTTCCTGGATTTATTGTTGGTGCAGGCGCATGAACATCATATTTTTTAAATGCTTTGTTTTTCCATTCACCAGTTAGTATCAATTCAGGAGTTAATTGAGCTATTTCCTCTTCCCCCTCCTCTTCTGATTTTGGTTTTCTTTTAAACAACTTTTTTATAAAAGAAGGTTTTTCCTCCTCTATCTCTTTAAATTCAAAGATAAGACTTCTCCTTAATAGAACGTTAATAATTTCAGGTTCTACTTTTTTTGCTTCGTTTATTTTTTCAAGTGCTTCTTCAACAACTGTTTTATCAGTTAGAAATTTTTTGCCAAAATCTGTTATTTTTACAATATTGTTTTCAATTTCTATCCAGCCATTCTTTTTGGCCCAGCCTATTGCTATTTGAGCTTTGGGAAGTTTAGAGACTTCTTCTAAAGGTTTTTCACTCTCTATAAACTTTAACAAATTCTTTTCAGGTAAACCATTTTTTAGATATTCTAAACCCTCTTTTGTAACTTTGTACACCTAATCACTTGCCCTTAAAGATGAATTTTTCATAAACATTTTTTGCTTTCTCTCTTTTTTTCTGATGTTCCTTTAGAAAGGAGTTCAGCTTCTCAATTAAAATTGCTTTCAGTTCTCCTGTTAAAAGCTTTCCAGATTTGTAGTCTTCTCTAATCTCTTTTAACTTTTTATCATCTTCTTCAAAAAACATTAACCATTGATAGGAAACGTCAATGTCTGGATTACCACCCCTCTTTCTATGTTCCTCAACTGAAGCTTGTCCTCCAGAAAATGCATACTTATTAATTTTTTCTCTTACAGTTTTAGCATTATCTATCGTGTAAATTGTTGTTTGTTCTTCTGAGGAAGACATTTTACCCTGTTCTCCCATACCACCTAAACCAGGCAAGAACTTGCCATGGATTTGGGTTGGTTTGTAAAATCCTAATTTTGGTAGTATATCTCGACTAACTCTCCAGTGTGGATCTTGATCTATAGCTGCAGGAATTAAACATGGAATATTTTTTCCTTTTAGAATTGATGGTATAATAGATGGAACTGTTTGCATTGCTGTATAGAATATAGATCCTATATTGGTTTCATTATTGAATCCAAACAATGCTTTGGCTGTGGAGAAGGTTATTTTTTTTGCTATTTTACAAGCTTCTTTATACATTAAGTCTGCATGAATAGTATCAATCAAGAAAAATGTTTTTTTAGGGTCGAAACCTAAGGCTATCACATCTAATGCATTTTCAAATGTCCACTTCTTTGTATCTTCTAAAGTTAGTTTATCCTTAAACAAAAACTTTTCCTCGTCTGGAAATTGAAACCATAACTCTACATCAAACTTGTCTTGAAGCCATTTTGTAAACTGCCAAACAGATAGGTGACCCATATGAACAGGACCTGAAGGAGCCCTACCAGTATATAAGAAAAATTTGTTCCCTCTTTCATACTCATTCAGAACCCAATCTAAATCTCTATGAGAAAAGAAGATATTTCTTCTAAGATGATGGTGTAGCGTTCCTGTATGTTTCTCTATTCTTTTTAATAATTGAGGGGTTATCTTTTTTGTTCCAAAATCTCTGATTAATTTATCATAATCTATTTCACCTCTAACTTCCCAAGGAGTCACAACAAAATCTTTCTTTTTTGCCATATTACAACCACCTTAAAACAATAGATAATTGTTTAGCCTTATTTTTAATCTTTTTAGAAATAGGATAATTTAAAGCGTCTATATAAATTGGTGTAGGTCCCATCCCATGTAATCGCCTTAATACCTATAAGAAAATAAATTATATAAAGCTTGATATTGTCTGCTTATCGTAGAAATCTTTTATTTTTTGGATGGTCTTTTCAACGTCTTTAACCTCTATTTTATTAGCGGCCCTGTTTTCTGCTATTTCTGCTGCCCTTTTCATTAAGAACAACCCAACTCTTATATCTTTTAATTCATAACACTTTTTGATAATCATCTCAAACGCTTCATAAACCCAAGTATTTGGTTTGAAGGCATACTTTTCTCTTTCACGAAGAATTCCTCTTACTTCCTCAAATTTATAGGGTTTGAATTCCTGTTTCTCTAACATCAATCTTGACATCAACCTTCTATCTACCTTTGCTATCCACTCGCTCACGTTTGTTACCATAAAAATTGTCTTCAGAGGCACATCCTCTATAATCCTATACAAGAAATCGTAATCTTGCACTCTATCTATTTCATCAAAGGCGAAAGCCACACCCTTATATTTAGAAAATTTAGTGATTATCAAATCAAAAATTTCATCAGAAGACATTTTATCTATTAATTTTATTCCTAATTTGTTTGCTATTTCTTTAACAATTTTAGGTGTTGTATCTCTTTTCCAACAATTTATGTATATGGTCATTATATCATCTGTTTCTTCTAAAAGTTTTCTTAAAATAAACCTAACGCAAGCAGTTTTTCCTATGCCTGGAGGACCTGTTATTAGAAGGTTGGTTCCGGCTCTTCCTTCGAACATAGGTTTTATACACTCTGCTAAATATTGATGTTCATTTTCTCTATAAAGCAATAGTCTTGGGAGGAATGTTAGATCAAGAACAGCAGGATTGATAAAAATATATCCTTTCATATTAATTATTTTAAAGTGATTTTATTTATATTCAAATTACAAAGGTTTTAATATGGCTGATATGGAAACCGTTGAGAAAATAGCAAAAATGAGAGGTTTCATATATCCTTCTTCAGAAATATATGGAGGTTTATCAGGATTTTATGATTTTGGTCATTTAGGTTTTAAATTGAAAAACAATATAGAAAATTTCTGGAGAGAGTTTTTTGTAAACTCTGAAAATATCTTTGAGATATCAACAAGAACCATAGTTCCTGAAGCTGTTTGGGAGGCTTCAGGACACTTGAAAGATTTTGTAGATCCAATAACACAATGTCAAAAATGTAAAACCATGTTTAGAGCAGATGATTTAATAGAGGAAAGAACTGGAAATTTTGTTGAAGGATTGGATATTAAAGAGCTTACAAAGATTATTAAAGAAAAAAAATTAAAATGTCCTAAATGTAAAGGGAACTTGGGTGAAGTTAAAATTTTTAATTTAATGTTAAAAACTTCTGTTGGACCTGTAGAAGGAAATGTAGCTTATCTAAGACCAGAGACTGCTCAAGGTATATTCACCAACTTTAGTTTTATTGCAAGATCTACAAGATCAAAGTTACCATTTGGTGTTGCTCAAGTAGGTATAAGTTATAGGAACGAAATATCGCCAAGGCAATGGATAATTAGGCTTAGAGAATTCAACCAAATGGAAATAGAAATGTTTGTTAATCCAAAGAAAATAAATGAGTGTCTAGAATTCTCTGGAATTGCTAAAGAAAAACTAAGAATAGTAACAAGAGAGGATCAAAAAAAGAAAGGAAAAATAACAGAGATAACAGCTGAAGATGCTGTGAAAAGAGGAATTATTCCAAATAAATGGGTGGCCTATTTTCTTGCCAAAGAAATGATATGGTATCAGAGACTTGGAATACCATTTGAAGCTTTAAGACATAGACACATGCTTCCTGAAGAAACCCCCCATTATTCTAAAGGAAATTTTGATTTGGAAATAAAGTTTGATTTTGGATGGAAAGAAACTGTTGGAAATGCTTACAGGACAGATTACGATCTTTTTAGTCATTCTAAAAAATCAGGAAAGGATATGTCTATACTTGATGAAAATGAAAAAGTAACTCCACATGTTATAGAGCCAAGTTTTGGAATAGAGAGAACAGTTTATGGAATTCTTTTGCACTGTTTTGTTGATGATAAGAAAAGAGGTTGGAGTTGGTTTAGATTTCCACCTAAAATAGCACCATATATTATTGCGGTTTTTCCTTTAGTTAATAAAGATGGTTTGGACAAAAAAGCAGAAGAAATCTATAAAAATTTGAAAAAAGATTTTGATATTTTTTATGACAACTCTGGTTCTATAGGAAGAAGATATGCAAGAGCAGATGAAATAGGGACACCCTTTGCCATAACAATTGATTATGATACAAAAGAGGACGACACTGTTACAATAAGATATAGAGACACAGCAAAACAAGAGAGAATTAAAGTAAAAGATTTAAAAAGTTTCATCTCAAGTAAATTAGAATGATTCTATGAAATTCCATTGGTACGCAATTATATTAGTAATAGTTTGTGTAATAGTTTTTCTCTTTCAATTATATTATGGAGAACCATTCAACGAAAACTTTATTCTAGTATCTTCAGAACTTTTTACAAAACCCTGGATGTTAATAACACACATTTTCCTTCATGGTTCTTTTGAACACCTTTTTTATAATATGTTCGCTCTAGGACTTTTTGGTTCTATTTTAGAAAAGATAATTGGAGGAGAAAAATTTTTGTTTATATTCTTCGCTTCAGGTATAGTTGCGGGTTTGGGAAGCTTTTTGTTTTATGAGGCATCCCTTGGGGCATCTGGTGCTATAATGGGTATACTGGGAACATTAGGAGTATTAAGGCCTAGAATGACAGTTTATGTTGGCTATGTTCCAATGCCAATGTCTGTGGCTGTTATTTTCTGGGCTTTAGGAGATTTACTCGGATTTTTTGTCCCCTTTACCAATGTAGCACATATAGCACATCTTGCTGGATTAGCTACAGGATTACTTTACGGATGGAAACTAAAAGAAAAATATGGAAGGAGCTATCCAAGAAAAGTAAGGTATAGAGAAATAGGAGAACGGGAATTTAGAAATTGGGAAGATGGGTGGATGTAAATCATCTATAAGAAATTTTTATTTTCTTTCTGCAGTGTTTACACAATTTTTGATTTACGCCTTTCCATTTGATGTTTATAAGTCTGCCAACTTCTTTAACGGATTTTTTACAGCGATCACAAATTACTTGAATAAAAAACACCTTTGTTAACAATTTAGCCGGATAACTTCTTAAACTTAAGTATCTGACGTTTCCTACTTCTGTAAATTTTTTTCTCTTTTATTACTATTCTTTCCAATTTAGTTAGCGCATCGTCAATAGCATCTCTCAAGTCCCATGCATACGATTTGCTTATAAAGGTTCTTTTGTTGGTTTTAAATCTAACTCTAACAGAGTATTTTATTTTGCCTTTTTTACTGTATTTTTTAACGTGTAAAAAGAAGAACTGCGGTTTAAAGATTTTTGAAACTTTTTGGACAGTATCTTTTATCATTCTCTCCACTGTAGGTAAGACGAAATCATCATCTTCATCTATTCCAATGATTTGATAAAATATTCCTCTTTCTCCTAAACTAAAAACATAAGCTTCAAGAAGATCCTTCATGGAAACAATTCCTATCGGATAATCGTTTTCTGTTATTACAACACCATCTGTTCCTTTCTTTAACATCAAGCTCGCAATTTCATTAAGTGAAGTTTTTTTCTGAGCTAAGATAGGAGTCTTATTCATCATACTTGATACTTTTATTCCTGTTATCTTTTCTTTTTCGGCTGCCATAGAATAAAAATCCATTCTTTCCTGTGGTTTAATGGACCTTAATAAATCGAAGATGGTTATAATTCCTACTAATTTTTTATTATTATCTACTACAGGTAGCCTTGATACGTTTTTTTCTCTCATTAGTATTCTAGCCCTTCCTATATCTTCTTCATCATCTATAACTTCTGCTTCTGACATGATTTGTTCTGCTTGTGTTTGTCTAAACAATGGTGTTTTAGAAACAGAACCAATTATATCAGGTATAGAAATTATTCCAACAACTTTTTTATTTTCAATAACAGGCAAAAGCCTTAGATTAGATTTAAACATCAAGTCGGCGGCCTCTTCTATTTCCTGTTCAGAAGATAAAGTTGGTGCATGTTCGATTAATGAACTTATCTTTGTTTTTGCCGGATCTTTTAATCTCATTTCTGCAACGCCTTTAGAGTAAACAATTCCCTTAAAAATTTTCCTTTCTATAATTGGTATTTGTCTCAAATGATACTTTTCAACTAGAGAAATAAGATTAGAAACATAATCATTAGGAGACAAGGATATTATTTCTTTAGACATTATTTCTTTTACTTTCATAAAATCCCTAAGGACTTATATAAGTTACTTGATAATAAGTTACATCATTATCATTATCTACAACAGCCCACAACATATTTGCCCTTATGTTATGTGCTAGTCTTACAGCTCTTGAAAGCTCATGAAATGAACATGTATAATCTTCTGGAACAGAGAAGACAATCCATTTGGTGTGCTCATGTGGTGCTTTAGGTCCTCTTTTTAATGGCTTTACTCCTCTTTCATAAACTCTGAAATCACACCCAAACTTAAATCCTGTTCTTGTGGGAAAGCCACGCTCCCTCAAATCCTTATAAACAATATATCTGATATTAAATCTCGGATCTAATTTTAGAGAAAAATTGTAAAAATCTTTAAAGGATACTTTCTTCTTCCCTTTAACTATCTCTATCTTTTTTCTTTCCAAAAGAAGAGCTGCTTCTATAAAGGATAACTCTAATCTATCTTCAAAAAGCTCTCCATACCACCCGCTTTCAAAGATCTTTTGAGCATCATTTTTATCCCAAATTATTACTCTATTTTCTATAACTTCTGCTTTACAAATTTTCTTTGACATAAAATCACTTTAAGTATATTCCCTTTGTCATTAATTTAACTTTGCAATCTTCGCAAAATCTTTTTTTCTTTGTATCAACATCTGCTATCGATGGTGAAAAGCTCATAACGCACGAAACATTATCACAGTGTTCTAAGCCTAGGTAATGTCCTATTTCATGTATAACTTCTTTAATTGTTCTCTCCTTTAAAAGCTTTACATTTGGGGTTTCATCATAGAATTCAGGCCTTAATCTGGCAATAGAAACTATAGCAGAGTTTTTTGCTGGGTCCTCTAAACCAAAAATAAAATTTAAACCAGCGTAGTACAAGTCATAATCTGTTACCATTAAAATAGGTATATTCTTATCTATGAATTTTGCTTCTGAAGATTTAGAGAGCAAGTCCATAATTATTTCAGCATTATACTGCTTTCTCCATTGATTAAAGGCCTCTTTAGGCATTGGGAGCTTTGCCATTATCCTGCATTTTATGTTAAGATAGAATTCAAGCTCATTTTTCACATCTCCAAGAATTTCTGTTAGAGAAACACCTACTGGTATTATGCGAAGAAACATAATTAAAATTATGTTCTGAAGGTTAAAAAATATAAGTATTTCGATGCATAATTTATTATGCGGCCTTGTTTCATTTTTGCTATACAGACTCTTTCTACCTTAGATAAAGGTTTTAATCTTCAAAGGGTGTTCTAATGATAAGAGAAAAGGGATTCGACACAAGAAAATATTTGGATGCTCAAATAAGAAAAATACTTGAGCGTGTCTCATTATTTGACAAACTTTATTTAGAGTTTGGTGGTAAGTTACGTTACGATTATCATGCTTCTCGAGTTCTTCCAGGTTTTGAAGTTAATACAAAGATAAAAATGCTTCATAGACTCGGTAACAAAATTGAAATAGTACATTGTATTAGTGCTAAAGATATTGAAGGAAGAAAAATTAGACGAGATTTTGGATTAGTTTATGAAGATCAAATAATTAAAGACATAAATGACCTTCGTGAACTTGGTTTAGAAGTTTCGGCTGTAGTGATAAATCTTTTTAATAATGAAGGCTCAGCAAAAAAATTCAAACAAAAGCTTGAGAACAGAGGGATACCTGTATTCTTGCATTATAAAATACCAAATTATCTTGCAAATATTGATTTTGTTGTGAGCGAAAGAGGTTATGGTAAATCACAATATGTAAATACAAATAAGAAAATAGTTGTTGTTACCGCACCAGGACCTGGTAGTGGAAAGATGTCTTTTTGTATGGCTCAAATCTTTCATGATAGAAGACAAGGAATTAAATCTGGTTTTGCAAAATTTGAGACTTTCCCAATATGGAACTTGGAATTAAACCATCCTGTAAATGTTGCTTATGAAGCGGCAACAGCAGATATAGGAGACTACAATATGGTTGACCCATTCCACAAAACTGCTTATGATGTAACAGCAATCAATTATAACAGAGATATTGAAAACTTTGCTATAATGAAAAAGATAATTGAGAAAATGGTTGATGAAGACGATTCATTAGCTAAATACAAATCACCAACTGACATGGGGGTTAACATGGCCAAAGAAGGGATAATCGATGATGATATTGTTCATGAAGCAAGTAGACATGAAATTGTAAGACGCTATTTTAGATATTATAGAGAATTTATAGAAGGAGATATTACACGGGATACTCTTGAAAGAATGGAAAATTTAATGAAAAAAGTAAATGTTAAGCCTAGTGATAGATCTGTTGTTATGCCTGCAAGAGAGGCAGCTGAAGATGCTATGAGGAGAAGAAATGAAGGTAAAGGTTACAGAGGTGTTTTTTGTGGTGCGGCCATTGAAATTTTAGATGATTCTGGTAAATTTATAATAGTTAAGGGTAAGAACTCTCCACTTTTACACGCAGAATCTGCAGCTATTCTTAATGCTATAAAGACTGTTGCAAAAATACCGGATGAAATTAATGTTATCTCTAGAAGTGTAATTGAAAATTTGATAAAATTGAAAAGAAAGATGGGTCTAAGCGGCACTGCTTTAAATGTTAAAGAAGTTCTAGATGCTTTGGCTGCAAGTGCTGTGTCTGATGAGAATTCACGCAAATGCATAAGTGTATTAGAAAAATTGAAAGATTGTGAAATACACAGTACGCATCTTATGGATGCTGAAGATGAAATGCCACTAAAGCAATTAGGTTTGAACGTAACAACAGATGCTAAATTACATTTTCCAAATTCTATAAGATAAACTGGTGGGACGGATGGGATTTGAACCCACGACATCACGGTCTTCAGCCGTGCGCTCTCCCAGTCTGAGCTACCGCCCCTTTAGATAATAATATTTCTAAAGCCTTTTTAAATTTATATAATTAATGAACTAACAAATAAATTAAGTTATATTCTCAGAATAAGTATTAATATTTTTTACCCTTTCCGATACCCATACCTTTATCAAGAAGTATAAATCCTATTTTTGAATTCATATTATTAGCAAATGACACATTAATTATATATTCTCCTAAAGGCATTTCAAGTTCATTTGTATGAATATTCACTATATACCTGTCACCTTCTTCTATTCGAATATAATCATCTCCGATTCCAGTTGCATTATATTCTTTAGAAAAATTAAAGCTTTGATTGTATATTTCAACTTTAACGTCATTATCTTCAAAGAAACTATCGCTACAATTAGTAACATTAAACTTAAGTGGTAATGTCTGTCCATCATTCAATGTAAAGTTTTCTTGAGTTGTAATTGGTGGAAGCCACTCTTTAAGACCGTATTGACAACCACTATAGTTTATACAACCATAAGTTAAAGGACAGATATCATCTTCATCAAGTATACCATCACCATCACTATCTAAAATGACAATAACGATGCCATCTACAGGCGTTGTATTGACTGGTTCGGCAACAATATCACCAAGAAGAATGTTGGAAAAATTTGTGGGATATTCTCCAGAAGAAGCTGATGAGTTAACATTAAAAATCAAATTGAGTATTGTATCGTTTCCTGGTTCTATTTCTTCTGGTATTAAAACAGCAACTTTCAAGACACCCAAAGAATTGTTATTGACAACAACAGAAGCATTAGGCATTCTAGATGTAATCTCATAATCTTTGTATATCAGATATGTTGTATAATTTATATCAAATTGAAACCCTGCTATCGACTCATTATTTTTTAATATAATAGGAATAATAACGTTTGTTTCTCCAGGAGATGAAGTTAGATTTCCTATTATTATTTGATTGATTTCATCAACAGCCAAGGCTATTAAAATTACCATCATAAAAAAAAGCGAAAAAAAGAAAAATAATTTTTTTATTTTAAGATTCATTTTATTATCCCCTAGCTTGTTGGAAAGAAGTTTCGCGCTTCACATTTTTTAGCTCCAGATGTCTCAACGGGCAATCCAGTTATACGTCTTAGCATAATTATTGCATCATTGATATTGACAATATCATCATTATTTAAATCGAACATTTCATCCAATTCGCATGGCGGTAGCTTTGGTATGGAAACGTTTAATTTTACCATAAAAGTAGAATTTCCTGTTATGTTTAAAACTTGTGTACTACTAGTATTTTTGCTTTTAGCTGTTATATTGTAGATAGGAGTTTTATACTCATATACGTCTGTTGGTGAAAAAGCAGCATGTATAATGATTTTTTCTGTTAACCATGTTTCAGCCAACCCCTGTTCATTTGTTGCTATTGAAAAATTTGAAGTGGGGTTTGCAATAAAAGTATATTCAACTTCCTCTGGTGACATTTTAGACAAATCAGAACTATCAATAATATGAATCGATGCTGGAATGCCCACACCATCTTCAGTTACATTGAATTTAATTAGATGTTGAATAAAAAATCTTTTAAAACCAACCCCAGACAGAATAGTTGATGTGTTTATGTAAGTGTTCCTTATGTAATAGTCAGAATAGTGACTACCTATATCAAAGGCGTAAGTAAAGTTTTCTATAAAACTGTTCTCTATTATTACCTTAGAAAGATAATTTTCTTTTTCGTAGAGAAAAACTTCACCCTCACTTCCAAAAAATGTAGAATTTTTAATTATTATATTACACGGATAAATACTACAAAAGAATGCCCAGTTTATTAAAGCGTTAGCATTTATTCTTTCAAATAAAATGCCATTTGCACCCTCAATAATAGCAAAGCTTTGACCATTTGTTTCTAAATCTCTGATAATGCACTTGGAAGTGAGTTCTAACATATTAAAAATTTCTCCTTGTCCTTCATTTGTAATACTTCCATTAAAAATTTTTGAATTTTTGCAACTTATGAGAATAGTGGTAAAATCATAATTTTTAACATTTTTGCCATTTAGATCAAATGAGATGTTGTGAACATCTATATAAAAGCAAAAATTATTTGAACTGACATTGTTGATAAGTTTGTATTCTGTATCATCTGACCAAAGCATCCCACAACTTGTTACATTTATCGGAGGTTCTTCCGAAGCTTCAGTAAAAATAACATTTCTGCTAACAGTACCATTAGAATTATTAGCATAAATAGTAAAGTTGTAGGTCCCTTCTTTTACATACAGATAATTCTCTAAATTAGTTGTATTACTAGCTATAGTTACATTTTTTGAATTATATTTAAGATAAAAATCAACTGTTTCATTAGATATTACATTAACAAGAATCTTACTGTTATAGTAAGTTGTGTTTTGTGGAGATAAAATTTCTATAGATGGTATAGCATAGGTAGTGTTAACAATAGACAAAGAAAAGAGTAAAATAAAGAATAATAATGTTTTTTTCATCAAAAATAAATGACGCTTCCGATATATAAACTTTACTAAAGTATAGTATACTATACTAATTTATAGATGAGTAGCAAATTTAAAGATTAGAAACTCTTTTTTTATAATGATAAAAAGAAACGATATATCAATTTTAGGGAAAAAGTATTTCCCCGATATTTTAAATTCACTGCTTAAATCGCCTAAAAGGTTTGTGGACCTTTGTAAAATTTGTCCAAACGAAAAAACTAGAACCGCTGCATTAAAAAAATTAGAGCAGATAGGGTTAGTAGGGACAATATCATTAAAACTTAACGAAAGATATTTTGTTCATTATAAAATAACAAACAGGGGAAAAGAGGTTGCTAAAATATTATTAGATTTAAAAAAAATAATGTCAAATAAGTAAATTTTTAGAATTTTATTATTAATCTACTTTTGCATCTTGTAAATAACTATAAACCTTTGAATGCTTCGCTCCTCTTATTATCCTTTTTACTGCCTCTTCTGCTACTTTAATCTGTTCATACTTACCTATCAAACATATAGTATTTCCGTAAATAGAAACAGAACATTTACTAAAGTACTCTATTGATCTTCTAGTTTTTCCTCTAGTTCCAATAAGCCTAGATTTGATAACCTTAGTCTTTTTATCACTGTATTCACTCAAGTCTATTATCTTTAGACTTTCTTCTTCATCAAATAACCTAAATGCCTTTTCAGGAGAAAAACCCCTCCCTATAGATTTCACAACATTCTTTGCTTTAAAAAGATCTAGACTCTCACCATCTATTTCAACTAAATTTTCTTTGAAAGAAAGTTTTACGTTTAGATTTTTTTCTATGGCTTCTCTTATTTCTTTATCTTTTACTACACCTATTCTATCTTTAGGAATTAACAAAACTTCAAGGATATAATCACTAATTTAATTTATAGGGTAAAAGCTTAAAAATTACAACGTATCTATATTTGATATCGGTTCAAAAAAATGATAAAAATGAAAGCAGCTGAAGACTTGTCTAAAGAATTGAAAGAGATTTCTGTAGCAGAATTTTTCGAGAAAAACAGACATTTATTAGGTTATGAAAATTCTACGAGAGCATTAATAACTATAGTAAAGGAGGCAGTTGATAATTCTTTAGATGCTTGTGAGGAAGCTGGAATTCTACCTGAAATAAAGGTCTCATTAAAGGAGTTAGAAGATAGTGTTTTTAAAATAACTGTAGAAGACAATGGTCCAGGAATTATTGAAGACAAAGTTCATTTAGCTTTTGGAAAACTTCTTTATGGAAGTAAGTTCCATAGGTTAAGGCAATCAAGAGGAACACAAGGTATTGGAATTTCAGGAGCCATTTTGTATTCCCAACTAACTACAGGAAAACCTATAAGGATTAGCTCTAGTACAGGAAAAAAAATTAATACAATTGAAATGTTGATAGATGTAGTTAAAAATGCGCCATCTATAATATCACAGCAAGGGGAAAGCAACCAAAAAAAGTGGCATGGAATAAAGATAGAAATGCAGGCTAAAGGAAGATATATAGAGGGTTTTCAATCAATAATCGAATACTTAAGACAAACAGCTATAATGAATCCTTATGCTAAGATTATTTTCAAGACTCCTAACGATCATCAGCATACCTTTTCTAGAGTTATTAATAAACTACCACCAAAACCTAAAGAAATAAAACCGCATCCTTATGGTGTTGAAATAGGCATTTTAAGAAGGATGATTCAAACTACCAAATCAAAGAACATTTTAAGTTTCTTGATGAGAGATTTTTCTAGAGTAGGAAAAAGGTCGGCCACGCAGATTTTAAAACTAGCTAAAATAGATAACAAAAAGAAACCCCATAGTTTAACACATGATGAAATAGACAAAATTCATAATGCAATGCACTTAGTAAAGTTAATAGCACCACCTACTGATTGTTTATCTCCTGTTGGAGACGAGGAATTGAAAAAAGGTTTGGAAAAAGAAATTAAGGCTGAACACTATGTCTCAGTTTCAAGACCAACTAGCGTTTACAGGGGTATGCCCTTTTCCGTTGAGTGCGCTTTGGCTTATGGGGGAGACCTTGAAAACACGAGAAGGGTTAATGTTTTAAGATTTGCAAACAAAGTACCACTTTTGTACAACCAAGGAGACTGTGCTATAACAAAGGCGGTTGTTCAAACAGATTGGAGGAGATATGGAATTTCACAATCTTTTGAATCTTTACCTAATGGGCCTCTTGCAATTCTTGTTCATTTTGTTTCTGCATGGGTTCCTTATACATCTGAAGGAAAACAAGCAATAGCAAGTTACCCTGAGATAATAAAAGAAATAAAATTGGCCTTACAAGATGCTGGAAGAAAAATGAAGTTGTACATTTCCAAAAGAAGAAGAAAACAACAAATGAAAATGAGGCAAAATCTTTTTGAAAAATATATACCTGAAGTCTCAGAAGGGATATCTAAAATATCTGAAACATCTAAAGAAAAAATTAGAACAGGCTTGGAAAAAATATTGGAGAGCGGTGCTAAAAAATATGAAAAAGAAGATCAGGACTAAAGAAAAAATAAAGAAATTAGGAAGAAAGTTGGTTAGTGATATTGATAATGGTAAAAATCCATCAATGGAAATACCTATTAGAAGTTTGTCTAATACAATTTTTGATAAAAAAATAAAAATCCTTAGATTAGGTGATAAAACATCTAATAGATACTTTTTTAATATTTCTCACATAAAAAAATTTGTTCAAACTATTGAAGTTGCAGCAACAACTAAAGAGCTTCTTAATGTTAACAAGCATTTAAGCTTGAGAGAAGTTTATTATAGGATAAAGAGAACCATACCAGATTCTAACATAAATATTGTAGACGATCAAAGTGAATCTAACAAAGCCATAGAAGATTTAGAATTAATAACAGACTGTTCTAGAGAACAACTACACATAAATGCTAACAAAACGGGCTCTGTTGCAGGAAATGTTATAATAAGGGACAAGGGAGACACAATCAACTGGGCAAAACTAGGAAGCGGTGGTTGGTCTATACCATCTAATGTTGAAGATATAGATTTCAAAAAAGTGAATGCAAAGTTTGTTATCTATATGGAAAAGGCAGCTGAATGGGAGAGGCTTCATGAAGATAAACTATGGGAAAAACTTAATTGCATAATAATGTCATCTCAAGGTCAGGCAACCAGAGGCGTTAGAAGACTATTACAAAGATTAAACAATGAATATAAACTACCCATATATGTTCTTACAGATTTTGATCCATGGGGATTTTATATTTATTCTGTTTTGAAATTCGGTTCTATATCTCTAGCTCATATTTCTGATAGATTGGCTATTACAGATGCGGGATTCTTGGGCTTAAGCGGAGATGATATAATTAATTATGATTTGAAAAAATATCTGATAAAATTCAAAGATGTTGATTTGAAAAGATTAAAGGACATGTCCAATTACGAATGGTTTAAAGATAATAATAAATGGCAGAAACAATTCAAAATGATGAAAGAATTAAATGGTAAGGTAGAATTAGCTGCACTTTCTTCCAAAGGAATTTCCTTTATATCAGATGTCTACTTACCAGAAAAAATAAAGAAGAAAGATTTTATCAAATAACCTATATTTATTTTAAAAAATTAATTTATTCTTATGAAAATTTGTTTTTTGTGCGGTAAGAGAACTAACAAGCTCACAGAAGGTTATTGTGAAGAATGTTATAATAAAGAATTTAAGCTCATAAAGTTACCTAAAGAATTAAAAATTACTATATGTAGCAAATGTGGTTGTTTAAAAGAAAAGAATACGTGGAAGAATTTAGAACTAGAAGATTTGGTGAAACAGAAAATTAGGATTCTTGGAGAAAAAGTCAATGTTAAATTAGAGGTCAATGATATTGTGAAAATTTATGCTAAGGGTTTTCTTAACAATTCTAAAAAAATAAAAGAAGAATATTATGAAATTCCTTTAAAT
>Ga0209636_10000988_pt1 | contig 28405 bp, 29 predicted proteins | sample DeeMarSWOR152_54_FD_187464 | JGI IMG/M metagenome (GOLD analysis project Ga0209636, IMG submission 187464) | Marine sediment microbial communities from White Oak River estuary, North Carolina - WOR-1-52-54 (SPAdes) (version 2) | ecosystem: Environmental > Aquatic > Marine > Intertidal zone >...
CCTCCATTGCCTCTTTTTTATATTTTAAGTCACTATTTAACGTTAACGGAGCCCACACGCCAAGTTTTCGTCTTTTTTAACTATTACGACGCCCAAGGAAGCAGAAAAGTCAGAAACAATTATTATATCACGCTTTTGGCGTTAGTTTAACTTGAAACCACCTCAGGGAACGGCAAAGTTAATCTTTAAGGTCTGCAAGTATGGATAGACAAAAAGACTGAATGCGTGGAGCGTTAGACTTTGGGTAAAGTGCGTCCGGAACGTGTAAAGAAAATTGCCCGCGAACTGGTAAGCAGGTTTCCTAACAGGTTCACCACAGATTTTGAAGAGAACAAAAAAGCTGTCGATACTCTTACAGAAACCTCTTCCTCAAGGGTGAGAAACAGAATAGCAGGCTACATAACTCGCCTAGTAAGCGTTACACAAACCGCTCAAGCAGCTGAAGCCACCCCTCAAATTGAAGAGGTAAAAACAGAGGAACCAGAAAGCGAAGCCCCAATGGAGTAACCACACGCTTTATAACTCACTCTTACTTATCCAGCGAATAGCCTTCAGGAGAAGTAAACGTGACAACAATAGACAATTACCGAAAAGGCTGGGCGCTTCGTTACCTCAGAGAAGCCAAGGCGGAGTTAACAGCAGCACAAAATACGCCTCCTATGGCGTCAACCCTGGTTTTAGAGGCTATGAAAAAGGCTCAGGAAGCTATTTACTACAGCCTAGGCGATCCTGCCTCCATTGGACTTATTGTCCGTCAAACATTGCAAGGCACACAGATAATAAAAGACCCGATCCTAAGGTGCCTCGTTGAAATCGAACGCACAATACAACAGGCAATACAAACACCGAAGGCGAACCGCCAAGAAGCAATTAACAATGCGGATAAACTTATTCAAATAGCATCAGAAATAGTGGAGCTCCTGACAGGAGAGAAGGCAAGCTGATTGAGTCTCGGCATCACTGTGAAAGTTAAGCTTCTAGGAGTTTTTCGGGGAATTTCTGGCAAATACCAACTTCTTATAAAGTTGAAAAAGCCTGCTTCCATCAGAGCGGTGGTTCAAAAACTCGTTGAACTCTTTTCGCTGGAATTCAAGCAGGCGCTAATTGACCCTGAGTTGGGCGACCCAAGACCCAACGCGCTTATTATGGTTAACGGAAAGGAAATAAGCGTTTTAGAGGGGCTTAAAACCGAGCTTGATGAAGGAGACGAAGTGGTGATCGTTCCCGTTTCCCACGGTGGTTAACATCACTTGTCTGTATTTGATGAATTAGTGAAAAAATTGGCGATTTAGAAAGAGACACCGAAAGTTTTAATTACGAGTTTTCGTACTTTTAATTTAGTATACTCGCTGATGGTGAATACAAATGACCATGACAAAGGTCACCGCTGTAACTGAGGAATACTTAGAAGCCATTTACAGGCTCCAAGAAAGAAGCGGAGTCGCCAGAACCAGCGAAATCGTTAAAATGCTTAAAGTTGCTCCGGGAACAGTCACCAACACCGTCGAACGCTTAGAAAAAGAAGGTTTAATTACACACGTGCCCTACAAAGGTGTCAAACTCACAGAAAAAGGTCGGAAGCTGGCTCTACACGTAATAAGGAGACACCGACTGTCAGAGCGGCTGCTCACAGACCTTCTCCATATGGATTGGGCCAAGGTCCACAAAGCAGCCTGTGGACTAGAACACGTCATGACTGATGAGATAATGAAAAAGCTTGAAAAAGCGCTTGGGCACCCTAAAAGCTGCCCTCATGGAAACCCGATACCCACGAAGTGCGGAGGGATTCTCGAAGAAAAATCAGAACCTTTGGCAAATTTCAACCCGGGAGAAGAAGGGATAATAGTAAAAATAGTCAGAGAAGAAACCGAGTTGTTGCAGTATCTCGCAACGGTTGGGCTTATGCCTGGAACGATTTTGGAGGTTGTAGAAAAGGCACCTTTTGACGGTCCAATAACTGTTAGAGTACACGGAAATGACTGCGCGTTAAGCCGTGAAGTAGCATCAATTATTGAAGTTAAGAGAGCCTGATGGACAGGGTTAGTTGCCGCATGAAAGGAAAAAGGAGGATGGATAAGACGGAAATGCCTTTGACTGCACTGAGGGACGGAGAAAGTGGAATCATAACTTCGGTAAAAGCAGGTCGGGGAGGGCATGGGAGAGGCTGGGGGTTTAAAAAGAGGCTTATGGATATGGGTCTAACCCCGGGTACGGTGGTAACTGTCGTGAAATCAGCGCCCTTTCATGGTCCCTTAGAAGTTTCTGTGAGGGGTTCCAGACTAGCTCTGGGCAGAGGTATGGCTGAGAGAATCTTCGTGGAGAAAAACGGATGACTGAGAAAAAATTAACCATCGCTTTAGCTGGAAATGCGAATGTTGGGAAATCGGTCATATTCAACTATCTGACAGGTTTACATCAGCACATTGGAAATTGGCCAGGGAAAACCGTTGAAAAAGCAGAAGGAACGCTTCACTTTAAAGGTTACACGATAGATATCGTCGACCTGCCTGGAATCTATTCTCTATCAACCTTTTCCATGGAGGAGTTGGTCTCAAGAGAGTACATTGCAGTGGAAAGACCAGACCTAGTGATAAACATCGTGGATGCTTCGGTTCTTGAACGAAATCTATTCTTCACGTTACAGCTAATGGAACTAGAAACTCCAATGACCATTGCATTAAACCAGACAGACATAGCGAAAAAGAAAGGGATAAAGATCGATCACAAAAAACTGCAGAAACTCTTAGGCATACCGGTAATTCCCACCGTGGCAACAAAAGGAATCGGGATGTACCAACTTTTAGAAAAATCAGTTGACGTAATTGAAAAGGGAGGAATAAATCCACCTAAAATAAAATATGGGAAAGAAATTGAGGAAAGAATCAGAAAGATCGAAAAATTAGTCGAAAAAATTCCATTTGGGTATCCAGCCAGATGGGCTGCCATAAAGCTTCTAGAGGGCGACGAAGAGGTAGAGAAAGAGATTCGTGAAATTAACCCTGAGATTCTGTCCACCGCAAAGATGCTTACAAAAGAGATCGGCGAGATGCATGGCCATTCATGTTCAACCGTGATTACGTCTGAGCGATATGAGATTGCAGGTTGCATTGCGAGGGAAGTTCAAGAAATATTACCTCCAATAAGGCCACCTCTCAGAGAGAGGCTACATACTCTAACAACCCACAAAATTTGGGGATACCCGATAATGGCTATTTCTATATTAGCCATATTCTATTCAATCTTCACCTTCGGGGACTACACCTCAGGATTTTTAAGCGACTTCTTTTATGGTTGGCAACCAATTTTTGAAAGTGTATTAGGGGTTAAAATTGTAGGGAGACTGGTCTGGGGCGCCATGGAGGGGATTATAGCAGGCGTTACGGTGGCGCTGCCCTATATTGTTCCATTTTATCTCATATTGTACTTTCTTGAGGATTCTGGATATCTCAGCAGAATCGCGTTTTTGATGGACAACATAATGCACAAAATAGGATTACACGGAAAAGCCTTCATCCCATTAATGCTCGGTTATGGTTGCAACGTTCCTGCATGTTTAGGATGCAGGATAATGGAGACGAAGAGGGAGAGACTCCTCGCCGGTTTCATCGTCACTTTAGTGCCCTGCGCAGCCCAAACGGCCATCATCCTTGGTCTGGTTGGGGCGTTCGTTGGCATTCAATGGGCACTGGCTTTGTACATCATCAATTTGTTGATCATATTAGTCCTTGGGAGGGCAGCATTCAATGTTTTGCCCGGCGAACCAACCGCTCTTATAATGGAGATGCATGACTATAGGGTGCCTCATCTTAAAACGGTGGTAAAGCAAACATGGTTTAGATTAGAGGAATTCATTAAGGTTGCGTTTCCTCTTATAATTGTAGGCAGCCTAGTACTCAAGTTCATAGAAGCCATGAATTTGTTGGAACCGGTCGCGGATGTCCTCAGCCCCGTAACTGTTACTTGGCTGGGATTACCTGCCATCGCCGGGATAGCATTAATTTTCGGAGTGCTTAGAAAGGAGCTGACGTTAATAATGCTTGCAACCCTTCTTAGTTCGATGGGTGGTCTTCAAGCTTTAACGCCGGTGCAAATGATTGTGTTCACTTTAGTAACGATGTTTTATATACCCTGTATAGCAACCATTGCTGCCTTGGTTAAAGAGTTTGGCTGGAAGAAAGCGTTATTCATAACGGTGTTTGAGATATTTTTTGCAATTCTGGTTGGCGGAATAGCATTAAGACTTTTAATGCTTGCAGGAATAGGGTGACAAAATAAGACGCAACTTTTAATAGGTACGCAATGGTTTGAACCGAATTCTGAGATGGCTGTCATGGACAGAGGGCAAGAGAAGCTTGCGGAAAAAATCTTTAGGCTTAAGAAGGAGAAGAAAGCGCTTCTGCTCGCTCACAACTATCAGCGTCCTGAAATACAGGAAATAGCGGATTACATAGCCGACAGCATCGGACTCTGCCGAAAGGCTCAACAGGAAGAGGAAGCACGCCTCCTAGTTTTTTCAGCTGTGGATTTCATGGCTGAAAGCGCGGTTATTTTGAACCCCGACAAAAAGGTGGTTGTTCCCGACATAAACGCCATCTGTCCCATGGCTGCTATGCTTTCTGCAGAAATGGTTAGAGCAGCGAAAAGAAACATTCCTGATGCAGCGGTTGTACTTTATGTGAACACTTCAGCTGAAGCTAAGGCTGAATGCGATGTTTGCTGCACATCATCCAACGCGGTTGAAGTTGTCAATAGCCTAGACGCAGATAGAGTTCTTTTTGGGCCTGACCGCAATTTGGCTTGGCACGTACAGCAGCACACTTACAAGAAAATCATCCCCATACCTGAGCATGGCTATTGTTATGTCCACCAAATGTTCATGAAGGGACATGTCCTCCTAGCGAAGGATCAATATCCCGATGCGGAGGTTTTAGTTCATCCTGAATGCACGCCTGAGGTTCAACGTATCGCTGACTTCATTGGAAGTACGAGCCAAATGTATGAACACGCTGTTGAATCACCTAAGAAGGAGTTTATAATTGCAACGGAGACAGGGTTCATCGACCGCCTGAAAAGAGAACACCCCGATAAAAAGTACATTCCAGCTTATGAGGACGCTGTTTGCAGAAACATGAAAGTTAACACACTGGAGAAAGTCTATTTAGCGCTAAAAAACGAGGAACCAGTAGTGACGGTGCCTAAGCCCATTACGGTTAAGGCGCGTAGGGCCGTCGAAAAAATGATTGGTATTACTGGTTAGCCGGTTCCTCCGCCGAGGGGTTCGAGGATGACTATTTCGTCGTTGTCCTTAAGCTCGTGTTTTAGGTCTCTTGGCAGTTTGATGCTTTTGCCGGTTACGAAGATGTGGAAGTGACTTTTCAGGGCTTGATCTAAGTTTTTTCCGGTTTTGTCCCGGAAAGCGGCGCCATATTTCCCACTTAGCTTGTTCAGAACATCCAGCAGGGTTTCTCCCCTGTTTATATCCATCAATATTGAACCGCTTCCGAAGGCCTCCCTCAGAACCGAGTAGACCTTAATCTTCACCCGCATGTTGCTCTCTGCTCTCTCTAACTATAAAATTGAGACTTAAAATATAACTATGACGGGATGCCCACTGCAAACTTTCTTTTTTCTTTAAGCAATGTGGGAAGTAAACAAAAACATAGAAAATAGGGGGAGAAGGTTAAGCGTTGTTTTGTTTTATTGAATTGGTGTTTTGAGTGGTCTTCGTTTGTGGATGGCTATGGCGACTGCAAGTAGGATAAGTATAGGTAGTATTGATGCCCATGTTGGAAACTCGGGGATAACTGTGTAGATGCAGTATGTTTCTTCTCCGTCTCTGGTTGCATTGTTTCCTTCGTTGTCGTAGGCGACTATTTTGTATTTCACCGTTGTTCCACCTGATTGACCGGGTATGGTGGCTTCGTAGAGGCCTGTGCCCGAGTTGTAGTCCATGGGTAGGCTGGTCCAGCTGGCTCCGTTGTTTGTTGTGTAATATAGTGTGACGTTTTTCACTCCGCTGTGGAGGTCGGTTACGTTCACAATTATCGTCACGTCTTGGTCTGGTTGGACGACGCCGCTTGGTGTGCGTGTGGGAACTCCTATTGTAGGTGGGTATGAGTCCAAGAGGCTTACTAGTGGGTATCTGTCGGTGTTGTTTTCGTTGATTTCGTATGGTGTGTCGCCTATTCCGTCGCTTCCGGGTATGTCCTGATCGGGGCCGCTGAATGAGTCTGTACCGTTGTAGTTGCTCCAGTAGTTTCCGCCTGAGGGGTAGTCGTTGTCCCATGTGTTGTTGTAGTTGGGCGTGACGTATGCTTGGATGGTGTTGTTGATGAAGTTGTTGTGGTAAATAATGTTGTTCGCTGCGTTTTCTAGGTAGATTCCGTAGGAGCAGTTCTGCATCAGGTTGTTCTTAATTGTCGCATTTTCCAAATCCGCTAGGCGTATACCAGCAGCGCCGTTGCTGATTATGTTGCCGCCGAACTCGACGGTGCCCATCGTGAAGGATGCGTTGGCAGAGATTTGGTAGCCAAAGCGTTTGTTAGAGGAAGTACCTAGGGATATTCCGTCATTGCCGCTGTTGATGGTGTTGTAGTTCACAAGGATGTTTCCCATGGCGAAGGAAGAATTGTTGTACATGTAGGAACCATAGGAGTAGAGGCTTTGGAGGTATATTCCCCTGTGGGTGCTGTTGACTATGTTGTCACTAACCTCGATGTTGCCCATTGCGAAGGAGGAGTTGCCGTACATGTAGTAGCCGAACTCGTACAAGTCTTCAATGTATATTCCTCTGCTGTTACTGTTGATTACGTTGCCGCTAATCTGTACATTGCTCATTGTGAAGGAGGAGTTGCCGTACATGTACGTTCCAAACTCCTCGATATATATAAGGTATATTCCTTCATCGCCGCTGTTGATGATGTTGTCGTTTACAAGCATGCTTTCCATCGCAAATGATGAAGTGCCATACATGTAATAGCCAAAAGAGTCAATTTCATAGAGCCATATTCCGCCGTCTCCGCTGTTGATTGTGTTGCCGCTGAACCCGATGCTACCCATAGTAAAGGAAGAGTTACCATACATGTACGCTCCGAGATACTCGATATATTCAACGTAGATTCCATAGGAAGTGCTGTTGATTACGTTGCCGCTGAATTCGATGTTGCCCATGGTGAAGGTTGAGTTGTCGTCCATGTACGCTCCCAAATTGTAGACTGTATATTCAGCGCGGATTCCGTCGCCTCCGCTGTTGATAGTGTTGTTGTTTACTAGGATGTCTCCCATTACAAAGGCTGAGTTGCCTTCCATTTCGTAGCCGAACTCGTAGGCGAGTTCAGAGAAGAACATTCCGTCGTCGCCGCTGTTAATGATGTTTCCGCTGAACTCGATGTTGCCCATGGTGAAGGAGGATGCACCATACATGTAATAGCCAAAATACTCGGTATAATATACATAGATTCCTTCGTCACCACTGCCGCTGTTGATGATATTGTCGTTTACGAGAATGTGCCCCATTGTGAAGGACGAGTTGTCATATAGGTACTCTCCGAAATACTCGAAATATTCAATGTATATTCCTTCGTAGGTGCTGTTTATTGTGTTTCCGCTGAACTCAATGTTTCCCATGGTGAAGGCTGCGTTGTCGTTCATGTCGTAGCCGAACTCATAGATGTAATAGGCGTATATTCCAATATCGTCGCTGTTGATGACGTTGCTATTGAACTGTATGTTGCCCATGGTGAAGGAGGATGCACCATACATGTATTCGCCGAAGTACCCTAAGTAAATGTATATTCCTTCTCCGACGCTGTTGATCGTGTTGCCGCTAAAGTCGATGTTGCCCATTACGAACATTGAGCCGTCGTACATGTAGTATCCATCATCGTAACACTCAACGTATATTCCGTAGCCGTCGCTGGTGATGGTGTTGTCGTTAAACAGGAAATCGCCCAGTACAACGGATGAGGACCCATACATTTCGTAGCCGACATCGTACATATAGAAGTAGATGCCGTAATCAGTTGAGTTTATCGTGTTGCCCGTGACAACAACGTCTCCCATCACGCATGATGAACTGTGATACAAATAATAAAAGTCTTCTACGTCAACGTAAATTCCGTAGTAAGAACCGCGGATTGTGTTGTTTCTTATGTAAGCATTTTGCATAACAACAGATGCAGCGTCGTAAAAGTCGTAGGCACCGTAAGAATAGTAAACATAAATGCCGTATCCGTAACCAGCGACGTCTATTTCGTTTTCTTCAACGTATAAACTGCCAACTGTTAGATGGGCATTGTCAGAAAAATCATACCAGTACGTATAATCTGAAATGTAAATAGCATCTGCACCGTGCACTGACGTTATTGTGTTGCCCTTTATTATGAGGTCTCCATACGTGCCTGTTGTGTCTCCTTCCCAATAATCCGCATCATAGTAGTCAATGTCCATGCCATAAGAAGACTGGTTCACCATTACATTGTTATTAACTATGAAATCGCCGACACTTGCTTGAACATAATTAAGGTCATCGAGATACCCGTAGAAGTCAATGCCATAACTTCCCCCATACATTTTGTTCTCAGACATATTCACGATGCCAACAGAAATCTCTCCTCCATAAAGATAGTCTACATAAATATTTTCCACATGAACGCCGTAGGCAGTGGTTCCCTCCATGTGAAACGTGTTGTTGCATACCGTGATATCGCCTATACTAACATCGTAAGACACGTATGATGGATAGCTGTAAATCAATCCAACATAGGCATACACTGCATCATAATTGGTGTTCATGTAAAATTCATTGCCTTCAACCGTGACACCGTACACTGTGTAGTCCACCTCAAGATCGCTTTCACTAATCCTCCAATAAAGACCGCGTGTATCATACCAGAACGTATTGTTCATTATGCTGAAGCCTGACACACCCATGCAGCGGATGCCGTAACTTGAATTCATGATTTTGAAGCCCTCTACGGCAACGCCATTGACAGTCACATCAATTCCTATTCCAAGCTTCCCATTAATAACCGGCTTCGAATCGCCCCTCAAAGTCACCCGCTTGTTTAAAACAACATTCTCCTTGTAAGTCCCATTAAAGACGTACACCGTATCACCGTCTGAGGCGTTTGCTAATCCGCTAGTTATGTTCTGGTAAGGGTTGGCGAGACTTCCGTCCCATGGACCACTAGTGTTATCATCATCAACATAAATAGTAACCGCCATTATCCCTTCAGATATTCTTCCGCCCATAAGTGCTATCCCGTTAGCTGCAAAAAGCAGAATTGCCATTGCTATTACCAATGTTTTCCTAAACAAAGTAGGTCTCACCTTTTTTCCATCTCCAAATCTGGAATGTTAACAGTCTCGTCTACTCCCTTATAAGATTTTTACAATAACGGGTTATAGGTCCAAGTTAATTGACTTTAGGTTGCTGAAAGACACATTTCCCCTGACAGAGTAAAGCAGCCATCGAATTGGCTTGTCTCTCCTGCCAATGCCCGAGGGTGAGTTTCGTTTAGCGTTTCATGGTGGCAAGTTTTAAATTTCGCGCGGTTTCAGTTTTAGTCTGCTTTCTCCTGAGGGGAAGAAGCTTGAGCACAAAGCTGGAATTCATAATCCCAACGTGGAACGAAATTTATAAGTTGCTCTTGGACCTCGCCGACAGGGTCCGACAGGACGGCTTTAAACCTGACGCTATTGTGGGTGTCTCTCGGGGCGGATGGCCTCCAGCCCGCATTATGTCTGACCTGCTGGAAAATCCTGTGCTTGCGAATGTTAAGGCTGAATTTTATTGCGGAGTGGCTGAGACTAAAGGCAAACCTGTGATCACTCAACCGGTTTCCATATCGGTGAAGGGCAAAAAGCTCTTAATTGTGGATGATGTGGCGGACAGCGGTAAAAGCCTCCGTCTCGTGCGGAAGCATCTGAAGGAGAAAGGTGCAGTTGACGTTAAGATTGCTGCCATTTATTATAAGCCGTGGAGTGTTGTCACCCCTGACTACTACGAGAGAGAAACTAGGGCGTGGATAATTTTTCCTTGGGAGAGAAAGGAAGCCGTGAGAAACATCGTTGAACGGTATAAGCGCCAAGGAAAATCTATGGAAGAAGCAAAGGAAAGACTGGTTTCGTCTGGGATGGACCCTAAGATCATAGAACGATTCCTTCAGGAAATATCCGAGGGGCAAGCTTGATCAAGGAAATAGAGGGAAACCACAAGTACATTGCCGTAGCCGGCTTCAAAAACGTAAAAATCACAGACGTAAACGCCTTCCTTAATGCTGTTCGACAAAAAATTAGGGATACATGCGTTCAGTTCTTTGACGCTCGATTTATAGCAACCGAAGAGCATCTGTTCTTTGCCGCCCTAAACGCGTTAAGGGCATTTGAGAGCAAACTGAGCATTTCCAACAGCCTAGCCATGGAAACACTCCTCTTTGCTTCTGCTCAGCGACAAATCACAAAAGCCACGGACATACTCGGAATTAAGGCTGAATCTCAACGGGTCGCGGTTCTCATCATAGGCGAAACCCAGCAGACAGCAACTACAACATTAGAGAGAATTTCTAAAATCGTACCCGGTGAACGAGACGACAGCGTCCTCGAGTTAAACAAGGAAAAGTTTGAGGCTGTCAGAAGGCTGTTTGGAATCTCCGACTTTGAACTCAATGCGAAGCTAGAAAAAACGGGTTTGGAAAACGAAGCCCTAGTTGACTTAGTCATCGAGCACGTGGCGTTGCTGGCAACTCAAAGATAGCTGAGTTCCAGTTACTTTTTCATGATCCCCGCGCGTAATTTTTTTAATCTGTTGGAAAGCCAAATTCATTTTCAGGTATCCCCTGTGCCTTTCCATGTGCTTCTGTTATTTTTCACAAGTTCAAATTGTTTATCATTATAAACGACTATGATCTTATTTTCTTTCCAAAAGTGTGCATACCATCCTCTTAAAATGTAGGGTTGCAAGGAGTCAATCTCCTCTCCAGAGCATTTTACGTAATAAATATGCTATCTTCCGATATTCCCTTCGTAATCAACCGGGACATTGTCCTTGGTAATTACTGCCTTGTAAACAAAAAATTTGTTGATAACTGTTGGATCGCTTAGTCCTTCAGCAATTATAACACCCTTCCAATTCTTCATTCTTCTTCACCTCTCTCGAAGCAATGCACGTGAAATGTGAATATAACATTTTGCAAAGTCTGATTAACTTCCCCTAGACGAAACAGCATCTAAAATTTCCTTTAAATTTACGGGTCCTTCACGCAGAATCCTCGGAGTGTCCACGGTTAAGTCAACGACCGTTGATGATACGCCTAAAGCCGTTGGTCCTCCATCGATGATTATGTCCACCTCCTCGCCTATTTGATCAGCTGCTTCTTGGGCGGTTCGGGGCGGTTTCCCTCCGGTTCTGTTGGCACTTGTTCCCACGAGGAGACCTCCCGACAGACTGATGAGCCGTAGTGCTGTTTCGTGCCGCGGCACCCTCACGCCCACAGAATAGAGGTTATGCGTTACAATGTTTGGTAAAGCCCTTTTTTTAGGGAGAACAAGAGTTAGGGAACCGGGCCAGAATTTTTCCGCGATTTTCCGTGCTTTTTCTGGCAGAAGAGCTATTCTTTCAACTTGCTCCTTACTTGACGCTAGCACAGGGAGCGGTTTTTTCCTTTTTCCACCCTTTATCTCAAGAACTCGCTTTACGGCTTCTGCGTTAAGGGGGTCGCATCCTAATCCGTAAACTGTGTCAGTTGGGTATATGACTAAGCCTCCGTTTTTCACTGTGCGTGAAGCGGCGAGAACGTTGTCGGGGGTTGCCTTCAGAATCTTCATGTTCTTCCCAAACATAAAGCAACAATAAGTGGATATTAAGCTCGTTGTCGATGTCTTAGATAAAATTTAGGGTCAGTGTATACTACGGCAGATCACAGCTTGCGCTCTGAGCCGTCGCCACACATCATCCCGAGAATGTTGGGGATGATTCCTCCTATTTATTGGTTTTGATGGTTTACGCGCACTCGGCTAAACCTGAAGAACAGAAAAGCTTAAAAAAGGATCAACATGGGGTTGGATTATAGGATGATTGAATGAAACGGTGAAGGAGGTGAAAAGGGTTGGAGGAAGAATGGGAAGAAGAAGAGGAAGAAGAGGAAGAGGAATGGTAGTTCAAACTGACAGCAAATATAATTATTTTTTTTAGTTTCTTTTTAACGGGATCAAATTTGATTGTTGAGGCAACGTATTTATTATAGGGTTGTTCTTGACTTTACTTCAAAATAAAGTGAACGTAGAGAACAATGATTCGAGTCGCGGTGCTTGACGAAGACCGGTGTAAACCGAAGCGTTGCGATAGGGCATGCTATCGTTTCTGCCCTAAAGTGAGAAGCAAAGTGGAGGCCATACGGTTTGAGCATGATAAGCCGATTGTGGTTGAGCCGCTTTGTGTGGGATGTGGTATATGCGTTAAGAAGTGTCCGTTTAAGGCGCTTTCCATTATTAATCTTCCAGACGAGTTAGAGAAGGAATGCAGCCACCGGTTTGGTCCAAACACCTTTGAGCTCTTTCGCCTTCCCATACCTGCTTCGCGAGCGGTCTTGGGGCTTTTAGGTCAGAACGGAACGGGAAAGACAACCGCACTCAAAATTCTTTCTGGAGAAACTAGACTGAACCTCGGAGATTACAAGAATCCGCCTGATTGGCCTCAGGTTATTCAACACTACCGAGGATCGACGCTTCAAGGATATTTTCAGCGGTTGAGCGATGGAGCACTGAAGGTCGTTCATAAGCCGCAGTACGTGGACAAAATTCCCCGCGCGGTTTCAGGAAAGGTCAAAGACCTCGTTGGAAGCATTGACGAACGAGGCAAACTGAAGGCGCTTAAGGACCAGCTTAATTTAGACACCATTTGGAACCGCGAAATCGATGTTTTAAGCGGGGGCGAACTGCAGAGGGTCGCCATAGCCGCCACGATTTGCAGAGAAGCTGACGTCTACCTGTTCGACGAACCTTCGAGTTACTTAGACGTAAATCAGCGGCTTCAAGCTGCTAGAGCCATACGAAGCCTCAGAGACGACGAAAAAACCGTGATTGTGGCAGAGCACGACCTCGCCATTCTAGATTATCTTTCTGATCAAATCTGCATGTTTTACGGGACGCCCAGCGTCTACGGTATCGTTTCCCACGTTCACGGAGTTCGGGTTGGAATCAACATTTACCTGCAGGGTTTCATCCCTGACGAAAACGTCCGTTTTAGAGATGAACCAATAGTCTTTCACGTGAAGCCTCCTGCGTTGGGTTTGGCGGCTGGCGAAACTCTGCTAAAGTGGAATGAAATGCGGAAAGCTTACAAAGGATTTACACTAGGTGTGGAACCCGGGGAAGCTAAACGGGGTGAGGTTATAGGCGTTTTGGGTCCTAACGGCATAGGTAAAACTACGTTTGTGAAGCTTTTAGCAGGAATTGAAAAGCCTGATGACGGGGCGAATGCAACGGATAGTGAATTAACGGTTAGCTATAAGCCTCAGTACATCTCAGCGGAATATGAAGGAACGGTTGGAGAACTTTTGAGGACCGTAGCGCAGAGCGAATTCACCTCCAGCTGGTACACAAGTAGAATATTGCAGCCTTTGAACGTTTCCGGCGTTTTAGACCGCGATGTGGCTGAACTCAGCGGAGGAGAATTGCAAAGAGTAGCCATAGCCGTCTGCCTGTCCCGAAAGGCTGATTTGTACCTGCTCGATGAGCCCAGCGCCTATTTGGACGTGGAGGAGAGGTTATCTATGGCGCGAACTCTCCGCCGGACAGTGGAAGACCGAAATGTAACCGCCTTCGTAGTTGAGCACGATGTTGTGGCGCAAGACTTCATTGCAGACCGTCTAATGATCTTCACCGGAAACCCCGGAACCCGAGGGACCGCCAACCCGCCGACAAGCCTCCGAAACGGAATGAACACGTTTCTGAAGGAGATGAACATTACCTTCCGCAGGGATCCCGTGACCAAGAGACCCCGAGTGAATAAGGAAAGATCAAAACTCGACAGGCACCAAAAGAAAATCGGAGAGTTTTATTACACTAAGTAAAAGTGCGCGCGCCTCTCTCTTCTCATTAACTATTTGGAAGGGGTTTCTTTGAATTTTTCTGAAGCAGGTTCTCCACCAATTCCCCAGTGGGATTTTGGGATTTCATGCACGATTACTTCCACAGCATGCACAGGGACTCCTAAATCTACGAAGACTTTTGTTATCTTTTCGATCACGGTTTTTATTCTTTCCTCTCCGAAACCCTTCCAGACGTTTACATGAACAGTTGGCATTTTTCTAACTCCTAACTGTAGATTGATAACTTTGCACATATTTTTCCTTTTCATGCATGCCTATGACACACCTTTCATCTGATTAATGATGCTGCAGATTTTTTCAGGATTGTTTGAAGAAAAGACGAATGGCTTTCCTTTCCGTAGGATTATTTTCACTGCATTGCCAAGTGATGTTGTGTAAGCCCAAGAGCCCTCAGTGCCATATCTAATGCCGACGCCGCCATATCTTCCAAAAGAGGCTTTAGTTGGCTCACAGGATACTATATCAGCTATCAGAACACGCTTGCAATTGAAAAGACCATAATAAACTAGAAGTTTCTTATTGTTCACCTTGATCCGTATGCCCCGATAATTCCAAAACACAACCAACACAAACGCTAGAGGAGACGCTAAGACAATAATCAAGAAGGGATGCTGAATGGCGACGCCAACAGCGATGGTTATGAATAGTATGCACAAGCTAAGTAAAGAAAAAAATCCCACCAGAACTTTTATCAATGTGCCCGCTGGGACCCATTCCACATACAAAACGTCCTTCATATTAACCCCACAGCAATACAAGTAAGGCATTCGAATTAAACCTTGTGATTACCCAATATCCTACATACCCTGATTGAACGAATAAGTGGAAAAACGGGCTTAGAGCCTAAGGGCAATCAATCTGCATTAGTTCTTCATAAAGTATAGATATTGAATGGCTCGTATATGATAACTTGGTTGAAATGGACGAAGAATTGAAGACTATGCTGGGGAACCTTGAATTCAAGATAAAGAATCTGGAGCATCGAATTCAAAAACTGGAGAATCGTGGGCGCGCTTAGCCCTCCTTCTATTTGCAGTAAAATAGACACCAAATATCAGAAATGAACTCTTTACTTTCGCAAGCGCGGAAAATCGGAGAATTTTACTATACAAAATAGGACACTAGCGCTTTGTCATTTAATGACGGTTAAAATAGATGTTTTTGCCTTTAGCGGAGACCGGAATTCCCATGATAACGGTTGCTTCTGGAAGCATGTTCAGTCTTTTCGCCACTGTTCCCGCCCTATACATTATTCGGTTGTCGACGTTAAGTGCGCTTGCTGTTTTCGCCGCTGAACCCAAGGCGATGCCCATGTCAAGCGCCTTGAAGATGCATGTTGGACCCGTGAAGTCTTGTCCCGCTTTTTTCTTAGCTTTCTCAAACTCGTCGCAGTTGGCGTAGCCGCAGGCGCCGCAGTTCAACCCAGACTTTCTTGTTCCCCGCACGCCGACTAGAACCACCGCCTCAGAATCCCGCACGTTTTTTGCGTCCCGCTTAAATTTGCTAATCTTCCTTTCCTCAGCCATTCTCTCCATCTCCGCTGCAAGGGCTTCCTTTTCCGCGCCAGTTACAACTGCCATTACTATGTCGTCTACGCCACCAGATTTTGGCGCCGTCCTAGCTGAAACTAACATGAATTTTGCTGCTTGTTTGACACCCTCACTTTCCAAGTTCTCACCTTTAACAGCAGGCAACGCTCTTACCTCTCGGTCATTTCTATTAGCGTCTTTGCCACGGAAAAAACTTCTTGTGGTTCCAGAAGGGAAACACCTGCGTATTTGCCTATTATGTCTATGCGTATGATTTTGTCTGGGTTTTCAAGGTCGACTTTGCGGTCTATGAGTTCAGCGAGTTCACGTATAATTTCAATTTTGTGATACAGCGTGTATCTGCGTTTTTCCACGGTTAAACGCCACTTTTCACCTTTAAGGATACTTTTCCCAAGTTCAGCAACAGCCCTTTTCATGAATGTCATTGTGGAGTAAGTCCATAGGTCAACAGGAATCCACTTTGAAGTGTGCTGAAAGATTGAAGGGTCCTCTTTGAACAGTTTCCTAAGCTCTTGAACAACTTCTCGTGGGTTCAGGCATGTTTTTACGCCGATTATTCCCTCTGCGAGTGTGGGTTTCATATCCGGGTTCTCGTCGCCGAGTAACCGCAAAACACGGGCAATTTCTCCCTTCGCCCTTCTGAAACCTCCCCAAGAGCACGAAACCAGAAGGTTGAAAGCATACAACCCTTCCACACCTTCAGCATTTCAAATATCTAACTTAAGAAATATAAAATAGCGTCTGTTCGTAAGCTGTTTCTGTCGAAACTCTCCGCTTTAACCTTTAGTTCATCTAGGTCTGGTTTCGTATTATACTAAATTCCTACAAATACACTTAATGCAAACCGAACGAGGTAAGCAATAACAGAAATACCCACGGATTTTTTCCATGATACATCAGAGTAGAAATGAATTGCAACTACAAATAGCGCCACTATCCACACGTCAATCACGTACAAAAGACCTAGGAGCGCCTGATATGTCAGGGTAGAGTACCATGCTTGTTGATAAATCTGGTTGACTAAATTGTTTGCAGCTGTCTTAGCTGCTTCTGTAGCTCCTAGTGGAAGATTCCACGTTTGCAGGGGCATCATCACCGGAGGAAGCAATGGAATCAGTAAGATACTGACTATTGGATAAATCAACGTGACGACGAACACGTAACCGACAATCATAAAGAGACTGCCTAACGATTCAACTTCTTCGCGGAAAACCTTGATGAAGACATACAGAAGCAAAGCGTATAAGACCCAATTGATAAGGAAACCGAAGGCTCTACCTATCAAAGAGGAAGCTACCAGACCGCCAAACAAGCCTTTATCGAGGACGCCTTCATACTGATTTGTACCAAGAGCGATGTATTGTGTGGAGTTATCACCAGCCTTGCTGAACTCAACTTTAATTATTGACGTAAAGGTTGTGGTTGTGTTGTAAGCCGTATTGTTTTCAATGATTTGTACCACATCAAGGTCGTCTTCGCCTTGACTGTTTTTACCATAGATTGTTACATTATCTAATCCGCTTGTCCAATTGTAAGTGAAAACGCTTATTTTAGTTGACCCAGTGAAGTTTACGAAGCCTGAGGTTATGTTGTAGGGTGGTCTGGCGCTCGGGATTAAGGTGTTGTCAAGCGCAAAATTTTCAAGATTGACCTTTGACGCGGTCATGTATTGTACGCCTGCTGCAGCGACAAGGGTGAGCACTAACACCAAGACGGGCCCTATGTAGCTGGGTTCTTTAACTATTTTTTTGAAAGCCTTAAAAGGAGAGATAAATATTTGAAAAAGTTCGAGAAACGTCAATTCTTCACCACATGTTCTTCAGTTTATGCTCAATACGAATCCATTCAGCACTTCTTCTTTACGGAAGTAACATCATGTAAATATAAAGTTTGTTTAGAGTCCAAGCTTGAATCTCCTGTAGGTTTCGTAATCAGGAACATACTCTACGTATTTGTTTTCAATTTGACTCTGAACATTGAAACTTTGCCGCCGCCTTTTCTCCACTATTTGACGGGTTGTCATGAGGGAATATGCGTCGCTTCCAGCCCCAGAACCGTAACTAACGATCAATATTCTCTGGTTTGGCTTAGCACCATCAAGCACAGCCGCCAACCCGATAGGCGAAGAACCGGAATAAGTGTTGCCGAACTTGGCTACCTTCAAACCCGGCAAATATTGCTCCTCTTTGAACCCAAGCGCCGCAGCCACCTTAACGGGAAACTGCACGTTCGGTTGGTGAGAAACAAAATAGTCAACATCACTTGGTTGAAGCTTCAGTTTCTCCATCAGTTTTTTGCCTGCCTTCGCTACGTGTTTGAAGTAGGCAGGTTCGCCTGTGAACCGCCCGCCATGCCTCGGATAAGGCTCAAGGTCTCTCCTCCAGAAGTCAGGCGTATCCGACGTACAAGAATACCAGCCTTCTATTTCGGCGATAACATCCCGCATGCCGAAGATAAAGGCGGAACCGCCGTAACCGACAAAGAAATCCAGCTCTCCTCCAGGCTCTCCCCTTGGAGCGGCTTGAGAGTTGTCAGCTCCGATCACCATAGTATACTGTGAGAAGGCATCAGGATAGTAAACAAGCGCTGACGCGTCTTTGAACATGCTTGTAGCAGCCTTACATGCAAATTCTGTGTCAATGGCATCTACACTTTGCACCCCCTCTGGTTTTTCCTCTTCACCCAGCTTCAAGGTCTGGGCTACTTTGGAGGCAATAGGCTTCACCGCGTAAGGATTAGACTCTGAGCCTACGTAGACTTTGCCTATAAGTGAGTGATCCACTCCGGAATGAATTAAAGCCAATTTTCCAGCCTCAACAGCGGCTGTGATAGCGTCTTCATCTATGAAGGACACGGATCGCTCAATCATTCCTTCCTTCATTCTAAACCTTGAAACGTATACTCCATATCCGACGATGCCAGGCGTGTCATACTCCTTTTTGGCTTTGACTATTTTGTATTCTTGATGCGGGTAATATTCATCTGCAAACGTGAAGGCTAGCGAGATTGTTGGAACTACGTCGCTTTGCTCTACTGCGTATCTTTTCCTGAACCTTGGAACAACCTCTCTGCCCTCGTAAGCCGCCAAGTCAACTTCATCTTCACCTAAAATACGGTCGGTTAATCTGCCTGGAACCCTCACCTTTCCATTGTGGAAGGAGACTAAACCGTAGAGGTAGGATCCCAGCTTAGTGAATCTATTTGTGGGTTGCCTAACAACCGTGCACACTTCTAAAGTACCCTTTTCAAAGAAGAAGTCAATGCTCTTCATTTTGCCGAAACTTTTCCTTCCGCAACTGCCACAGTAATCTCTGAGCTTGAAGTATTCTTTGCCGCAGATTCCGCATTGGGTGCCTCTAAGCCTGTCTCCGATGTAGGAAACTCGGCGTTCAATAGGTTCACTGCTCATGTTAGTCCCTCCTCAAGATGTGGACGTAAGCCTTTGTGCCGAAGCCTTCAAGTTCAAGGATGCATCCGAACCTTAGGTCCTCGTCTGGTTTCACTTGTCTGTCGCCGGCTTCGCCTCTGAGTTGCTTAACAACTTCGAAGATTTGGGCTCCGCCAGTTGCGCCTAGAGGATTTCCGTCAGCCTTAAGCCCGCCGTTCGTGTTCACAAAAAGTTTTCTTCCACTAATTTCGTAAAATCCTTTATAGTCTTCGCAACTGTTATAAACGTCAAGCCAAGCTTTGCCTTTCTCGGAAAAACCGAGGTCTTCGAGCGCCAGCATCTCCAACAGCGTGGACTGATCGTAAACCTCAGCTATCTGAATGTCCTTTATTGTGAGAAGTGCCGCTTTAAGCGCGTTTTTCATAGCGATTCTGCTTGCTGTGAAGCCGGTTCTGTCCTCGCGTGAATGAAAAGAAATATAGTCAGTGGCAGAAGAAGAACCGACAACGTGAATCGACGGATCGCCGCGTTCCTTAGCGAATTCTGAACTGGCTAAAATCAGGACTGTGGCACCGTCTGAAATTGGGGCGAAATCATAAAGCCCTAAAGGTTTATGGGCGCCAGAACGAGCCTTAAACACTTTATCCACGTTGATGCTTTTTTGAAATTGCGCGTATTTATTTTTGAGGGCATGACCGTGGTTTTTGACGGCTATCTGGGCTAAAGCCGTATTAAGGGTTTCCAGCGGTTTTCCGTAAATCCGATATTTTTTGATGTATTCTCTGAGCATGAGCTCGTGGTTCGCTTCAGGCGTGCAACCAGCATAATAACTCCACGGGTCCTCCAGAAGCATCAGGTCGTCCCGGATTTTGTCCCAGCGATCAGTCATCTTTTCCACGCCGCCCACTAGAACAACACGGTATTTGCCTGACTCAACTGCATGGCACGCGTTTAAGAGGGCAGAGCTGAAGGACCGCATTTTCTCCATGGGAACGTGCATCTCCAACAGTTCAGACATGAAACCCTCTTCAATTCCGATCTTGTTCGTTATCGAGAGAAAATAGTCAGAAAAGTAACACGCATCTAAATACTTTCGTTCTATACCGGCTGAATCTAGTGCCTTCAGTCCAGCCTCATCGCTTAGTTTTTCAGGCGCCGTTTCATAGTGCTCGCCAAACTTGGTTCTCCCGACGCCGATTATAGCAGGGGATGGTTGATTCATAAAACTCATGTCCTCTTCTGTCGCCAACCCTATGTTTAGGGGCGATCTTTTAAAGCTTTATCATATTGCGAAAAACCACTGAAACAATTGAGAGCCGCGAGAGACAAGGAGTAAAAATCATTGGCTTAGAGGAGAATTCCAAAGGACATAAGGAACTGAAGGTTGGCTTAGACACTTGGAAAATCTAGTTTGAATTTAAAGCTTTTATAGGGAAAGCTTGATACAGCAAGAACAGGTGAAGATTTGTATGTTGTTGTTTGCTTTCTTGAATCTGATTTTGGGTTCAGTTATGCAGGGTCCGCTGGTGGAGCGTTGGGTTTTCCAGATTATCAGATTCTTTGTCGATTTATTTGTTCTGACCTTTGTTTTCTACATTGCAGGCATAATAGTGGTCGGTAGAAAACGAGCCTTGTTCAGCGATGCCTTTGTTATAGCCCTTTTAGGCACCATTGTAGGAAGCATAATTTCTTTCTTCTTCCCTCTCATCGGTCTCATATTTTCTCTCCTAGTCTGGTTGGTGCTAATTAGGCATTATTATGAAACCGGCTGGTTGGGAGCCATCGCCGTCGGAATCTTAGCGATAATCATAGAAATAGTGGTCATAGTCATCCTAGCGATTCTTCTAGGGCTTTCCGTTTGGCTGTTCCTAATCGGAAGGGAATTCCTATTCCTAATTCCCTAAGGCGATTATACTGTTGGTGGTTCTATCCCCTATAGTTTTATTTGCGGTCAAATAGACCACAAATATGCTTTAGGCGCGCGTAAAGTATGGATACAATATCATCAACAAAAAAGGAGAGTTTGCGGGAGACATCTCCAGCGACATATGGTTTATCCTTTCATCTTGATTCTTTTAAGTATGGATTCTGCTTTTTTCAGGTCTTCAGGTGTGTTAACATTGAAAAAGGTCAGCAGTTTTGGGTTCACCTGCCGAAGCACTGTGGTTGAAACATATCGAACCTTACTCAAATTAGCAATCATCGACCGCAATTCAAGTCTATCTTGTCCAACCGCCTTTTCTGCGGCAGCCAAAGCAGATTTTGTGTGGTAAACTGCCTGAAGGGGTTCAATGTAGCCGTTCGGCCACCTGGGAACCGCCGCATTCCTGTTGACGCACAAATCTAAAAGAAGCGAAGCTATTTGGCTTGAAACAAAAGGCGTGTCGCAGGGAAGCAAAAGCGAATAGTCGCCCTGAACCTTTTCGAAACCGGTTAAGGCTCCAACAAGGGGGCTTCTCTTTTCATACTTATCAACTGCAACAACTGCCTTGCGCCCGAATAAATCCGCAAAGGCTTCCCTCTGCTTCTTGGAATTGGCAACCACCACAATATCGTCAACCAGCTTGGAAACCACGTCAACTACATACAGAATTAGGGGTTTACCCGCCAGCCTAACCGACCCTTTGTCCTGACCGAACCGTTTTGAAAAGCCGCCGGCAAGAATCACCGCTGATCTCCGCAACAACCAATTCCTCAACCTGAAGGCTCAAAAATCACCCGTTCTGAATAAGTGTAAACACTCATGCGCCTCCCCCTAACGAACCCAATCAAAGTAAGCCCTGTACGGTGGGCGACTTCAAATCCAGAACTGACAACCGCAGCCATGGAAGCAACCATCGGAATCCGCATTCGAGCCGCCTTCAACACTACGTCGCCGGTAAGCCGCCCACTCGAAGCGACAAAACAACCCGTAAAATCCGTTTTCCTCAAGGCTTCCGCCCCGATGACCTTATCCACCGCGTTGTGGCGCCCTACATCCTCAGCGGTTGCCAACAGTTTACCCTCCGCGGAGTATAAAGCGGCTATGTGAACACCGCCTGTTTTCCTGAAGGTTTGAGCCAGCGTGTTAAGGCGCTTAACCGACTCTGCAATGATGCTTGCCTCCACTTTCAGACCTAACGGCACCTTAGGGAGATTAAGCCGATCAATAAGCTTCGAGAGAGGCCAATAATCCGGGGAACCGCAGGCGGAAACAATCAACCGCGAAAAGGGCCGAGAAACGGAAACACGCTTCTCAGTGTCAACACCCTCCTTTAATCGGACCCAACACTTCCCATCAGCCCCTAAGCGAACTTCCCGAATTTCATCCAATGAATCCAGCACTCCCTCGGAGAGGAGATGCCCAACAGCCAGTTCCTTGAGTTGCTTGGGTGAGCAGAGAATGGTAATGTAGTGAACTTGGTTTAAAAAGACGTGAAGCGGACGTTCCTCTGCTACAAAGTCTTGTCCGCGCTCAATTTTTCTAGCGGAAAACTTCCAAATAGTTAATTTTTTCATCATAGGAGACTTTCTCCCGATCCCAATCTTTCCGTGATATTTGTGTGCATACGCATAAACGTTGCGAAAGCATTGGTTTTACGTAGGTTTCATTCAAGATATTCCTTTCAAAACTTATCCTGAAGAAGAAACCGCTAAAGCTCTAAGCGCGTGCATGAAGGAAAGTTAATATATCTAGCGCAAATTTATCGTCAATTTCAGTGCGCCTGATTATGGTTTCCTCTTGCACATTCATCGAGTTAAGTTATAGGCTAAGAAAACATAAATTGATTATTTAGATCAAGACAGGTCAGAAACAGATAGGTTAACTTCATATTTACTGTGCAGTGCGCTAATAAATGGTTCCGTCTCCCTCTAGTTTGTTGAGTCTTCTTGAAATGCGCTTGAATTCCTCGGGCATTGTCATTATGAGGGCTCCTTTGAACATGGGCGGTATTCGGGTGAGGTTGCTGGGCTCTTGATCTTCTCTGTTGCCTCTCTTATCTAGGAAGGTGAAGGTTTCGGCCAGTTCCTCGTGGTAGCGTCTCTTAGCTGATAGGCGTTTATTGTTTTTCAGTGAATCAGCGATTTTCTGGTGGGCTTTTGCCAATTTTCCAAACAGTTTTTGCGGATCATAATTCGTTTTCAGTTTTGTTGGTTTCCGTTTTTTCTGTTTGCGCTTAATCATGGAGGTCATTATTGCCTGTTCCTGTTTAGGTGTAAGTCTCCAGAAGCAGTGGACTATGCGCCCGTCTTTGTCTCTGGTTTGAAGCACTCTCTGTCCTCGGATTTTGCACTCCGTTATTTTTGTCACGTTCAAGTCGCTAGCGTGCGCTCTAGGTTCTTTTTCCACTTTCATCTTCCGCTTCTTCCCTTTATTGCGGTATTAGTTGGAAGTGGTTGATAAGAAATATTTCCAACCTAGACAAGTATTATGAATCAGTATTATAAGCCCACATGTGCCCTAACAGATAACATATATGCGGCGTGTTTCGCGCGCGCCCTTTGCATTTACTGAAGTCTCCCTATGCTTTAAGTTCAGAAAGAACATACTTGACGATTTCATCTGCAATGTTCACGGCAGTTACCGATTGAAGCCCCCGCCATCCCGGCTGGCTGTTAAGCTCAAGAATCAACGGGCCTTCAGGTCCGTCTAAGAGGTCTACGCCAGCCACTTTGCAACCAATGGTTTCAGACGCCTTTACAGCCAAGTTTTCTGTTTCCTCGTTTAGCTTAAGGGCCACGGGCTTCGCTCCTTGACTCACGTTCGTTTTCCAGTTTTCGGCTACGCGGCGCATAGAAGCCAACGCCCGGTCGCCCAGAACCAAGGTCCGGATGTCTGAAACTCCGTGGGGAACAAACTCTTGGAGGTAAAGCACGCCGTGATAAAAGGAAACGGCTTTGAACACCATCAGGGCGACATCCGGGTCCGAAACCCTTGTGGCGCCCACCCCCCTAGACCCAAACAGAGGCTTCACAACCACATCCTCCCCCAATTCATAAAAAGCCTTCAGAGCCGCCTCCGGGTCCTCGCTTACTGCCGTTCGAGGAACAGGCAGATCATGCTCCTCCAAAAGAGCTAGGGCCCAATATTTGTCCACCGAACGCTCAATAGAAGCAGGCGGGTTAACAATCAGCAACCCTAAGCGCTCAAGCCTCCGCAGAAGATCCATCCTGAAGATTATTTCCTCCAAGGAACCGCGTCCAATCGGGCGGACAAGGACAGCGCCTAATTCTTCAAGGAGGTCAGTTCCGTCTAGGGATGCCTCTGGTTTACATTTAACTCGGGCGACGAGGCGGGAAAAACTGAAGCAGACGGGTATTACGCCGTTTTTATCCATGGCTTCCCGAAGTTGGGTGGAGCACCATGAGTTCTTGTTCAGCGTTATTAATCCCATTTTCAAAGTTTATCAGCCCTGAGAATTTACGTCGTTAACGTTGAGAAATAAAGATATGGGTTATGTTCTTCCCTAAGATATGTGAGCGGGTACATCACTTGATTTTTGAGCGCGTCGGTATTATTGTTTCAGTGTCTTTGACACCATCGATTTTCCCAATTTTGTTAATAACGAAATCTGAAATCTTCTTCCAGCTTGGCAGGATTATTTCGCTTTCAGTTTCCAGCACTACAATTAGGTCCTTTTCTCCGGTAATTATGTGAGCCTCTTTGACTTCGTCAAATTTCAAGAGCTTTTCCATTACTTCTTTTTCTTTTCCCAGATCTACAGTGAGAAGGACAAAGGCCCGTGCTTTTCTTAACGTTTCTTTAGGACACATGAACATGAACCTCTTCAAAAAGTAAGCTATGGATTTCAGTTCTTAAACTTATCGCGTGCGCCAGCTGAAACCTTTCAACGGAAAAATTCTAAAATATTGCATAATTACTTCTCAAAGTTTCTACTGTGGGCGAATAACAACGGTGTGACCATGAAAAGGTTCTTAACATTTATAAACCTTGAACACGGAAGGATTCGAGATACAGGAGTAAATTGCATAGTGTAGCTGGCTGGGAAGAGGAAATATGAAGATGAAGTGATTAACAATCACATCGTTCATAAAATTGGTCCCCTAGAAAGGAAGGTTGAAAAGATGGAAAGCACGTGGCTGTTAGCCCCGATCCCGCGCGCGCATATTTGAGGAGTAAAAAAGCATTGTGATGAGTTAAGGAGGTATGTAAATGGATGTTTTGATAATTGCTCCGATTTCAGGTTTAGTTTCTGTTGTTGTCGCGATATATCTGTATTTTTACGTAAAAAAACAGAGTTCCGGAACTCCAAAGATGAAAGAGATTTCTGATGCGATAAGAGAGGGTGCAGTCGCCTATCTAAAAAGAGAATACAAAACCCTTGCAGTTTTCGTTGCTATAATGGCCGTTGCTCTCGCAATCTTTCTCAACATTAATCTTTCCATAGCTTATATAGTAGGTTCAATTTGTTCTGCATTGGCTGGCTACCTTGGCATGGATATAGCATTGCATGCGAATGTCCGAACTGCTGAGGCTGCTAGAAAAGGTTTGAAAAAAGCATTTCCTGTGGGGTTTTATGGTGGAGCAGTCATGGGCTTAGCAGTCGTTGGCTTAGCCCTGCTGGGTATAAGTATCATCTATTACGTTTTTCAAGATCCTGAAATTGTGATCGGTTTCAGTTTTGGGGCAAGTTCAATTGCACTCTTCGCCAAAGCCGGCGGTGGTATATACACAAAGACAGCTGATATCGGCGCGGATCTAGTCGGTAAGGTAGAAATGGATTTTCCAGAAGATGACCCTAGGAATCCTGCAGTTATAGCAGATAACGTCGGGGATAATGTTGGTGATGTCGCAGGAATGGGTGCTGATATTTTTGATTCATACGTCGCGAGCATAGTAGCAGCGATGATACTTGGAGCAGCAACTCTAAGCATTACAGGTGTTATACTGCCCCTTCTTTTCGCAGCATCTGGGGCATTTGCGTCTATAATTGGAACATTTCTTGTTAGAGTCAAGGGGAACAACCCTGGTGCAGCTTTGAACAGAGGAACATACATAACATGCATAATTTTTGGTGCCTTTGCATTCCTAACGATTTATCTACTGGAACTTGATATGAATCTATTCTATGCAACTATAGCCGGTTTAACAGCTGGAGTTGTCTTAGGGATCACATCAGATTATTATACGTCCATAGACAGACGCCCTGCATTGACTACTGCAGAAGCATCGAAGACCGGTGCAGCCATAAACATTTTGACCGGGTTTTCATATGGTTGTATTAGCATAGTGCCACCACTCATCGGCATCGGCGTCGCAACCATATTATCTTACCAGTTAGCCGGATTGTATGGAGTCGCCATGGCTGCAGTTGGGATGCTATCAATAACAGGCATGATTGTTTCCTCGGATGCTTATGGTCCTATTGTTGACAACGCCAAAGGAATTGCAGAGCAATCAAACCTTGGAGAAGAAGTCATAAAAGTCGCTGATAGATTAGATGCAGCTGGTAATACTGCTAAGGCTATAACTAAAGGGTTTGCGATAGGTGCAGCTGGTTTGACTGTAATCGCTTTGCTAGCAGCTTACACGGAAATAGTTGGAATTGAAATTGTTGATTTCATGACCCCGTTTGTCTTAACTGGTGCGCTAATAGGAGTCTTTATGCCACCTCTCTTTTCAGCTTTAACTATACTTGGTGTTGGTAAAAACGCGTTTAGAATGATTGAAGAAGTTAGGAGACAGTTTAGAGAAATTAAAGGTTTGAAAGAAGGAAAAGCAAAACCAGATTATGCTAGATGTGTTGACATAGCTACTATAGGTGCTTTAAGAGAACTTATTCTTCCGAGTGTTTTAGCGATTGTAGTTCCGTTAGCGGTTGGTCTCGTCCTTGGCAAAAGTGCTTTAGGAGGGTTCTTGGTAGGAAGCATACTTTCAGGATTAGTCTTTGCTCTCTTGATGGCTAATGCAGGCGGTCTATGGGACAATGCTAAAAAATACATCGAAGACGGTCACTTCGGTGGAAAAGGATCTGATGCACACAAAGCTGCAGTCACTGGTGATACTGTTGGTGATCCGTTCAAGGATACCGCTGGGCCGTCGATAAACACGTTACTTGTTGTTATGTCCTTAACGGCATCCATGTTTGCCCCGCTTATTGCGGCTTATGCTCTCTTTGGATAATTTACTCTTTAAAAAAGGAGAAAATTGTGCACGCGCACTTTTCATTCTAAGTTGTAGTGCTTCCTAATCTTCTCTTTTATCTCCCAAGTACACTTTAGACCCTTTGGAAATACAACGTAGTCACCTGCTCCAAATTCTACATCTCCTTTTGGGGTTTTGACAACTGCTCTTCCCTCTATGATTATACAAGTCTCCTGTTGATCATACTCCCAAGGGAATTTGGACTCTCCTCTTTCCCAGATTGGCCAAGATCTTGCTTCTTCTAGCTCTCTTTCAGTAGGTTTTCTGACCTTCGGCTTCATTTTGATCACGACTTCAGAATTAGCTTTCTACATATTAGGGTTTGTGCTTGGTCTATAGCTATGCGTGTAATCATCAGAAACAGTGAGTTTTGTTGATGCTTTTGTATCCATTTTAGAATTTTCTAATGTATTGTTTAAGTTGTTTTGCGTTCTTTATTGTGTTTGAGAGATTTAACTGCAGATAAGCCCCTTGGCTGTTATAATAAGGTGCACCTTTCCTTGAGAACAAGGTCAAAATCTTTCCCCTATGGTGTATATCGAAGCCTTCTGGGCTTGGTTCATGCCCTCGAATCAAAACGTGAACATTAAGCAGTTTCAAAAGCCTATTAGTTATATCTTCGCCGAAAACCTTCCCAGCTCCCCTAGGCGAAGGGTAAGTTCCAGCTATGCTTTCTGCTGGGTCGCTCCAAAGAATTTCCTCAAGGTGGCTTTCCTGCGGATGTTTTTCATGGGCGTATGCCAAGTCCTCTATGGAAGAGACTTTAGATGGCACGCCGCCGTGCAGTATAACGTATCTTTTGTCCACGAGCACTGCGTTGTAAAGATTGTTGAAGAGTTCAGTCAGTTTCGCGTAAACCTTAGACTCCTCTCCTCCAAACTTTCTGCGTAAGTGAACGGGCAAGTCATGGGGGTAGGCAAGCAGGTCTCTTGGTCCCTCGTGGTTTCCACGCATCAAAATCACCTTTTCTGGGAACTGCTCCTTAAGCCTTAAAACGACATAGTAGACTTCAGGTGAATAAGCTCCGCGGTCGCCGTAGTCGCCGAGAAAGACCAGATGAGTGTCTTTGCCTTTACGGGCTTTCTCTATGAACCCGCAGTCGCTTAGAACATATCGGAGGCTCTCTAAGTCTCCATGTATGTCGCCAACCACGGTTGCTTCGCCCGAAGGTGGAACAACGACGAGCCTGCCCATGATCTGCAGTTTTGCA
>Ga0209636_10000990_pt1 | contig 28374 bp, 30 predicted proteins | sample DeeMarSWOR152_54_FD_187464 | JGI IMG/M metagenome (GOLD analysis project Ga0209636, IMG submission 187464) | Marine sediment microbial communities from White Oak River estuary, North Carolina - WOR-1-52-54 (SPAdes) (version 2) | ecosystem: Environmental > Aquatic > Marine > Intertidal zone >...
CCCCATATTCCCTATATGCCCTTGCGCACTTCCAATTGGCTTCGTAATCATCGGGGCTTTGCTCCAAGGCCTTTAGGCATAAATCAATGGACCCTTTGTAGTTCTCTATTCCTCCCTGCTCATAGAGCGCATCGGCCCTAGACAGGTAATCTTCGGCCATGAGGTCCAGGGGGTGGATAAAGCCAAGGAGGAAAAATAGACCGCACCATAATAAGAGCCTTTGCATGCTTACACCCCTCATTGAGTAGCTTCGATCCAGAAGTAGTAAGTAATGAGAGCCCGCTTTTCTGAGGGAAGGAGTATAGGAAAATTAGGCTTATGTGTCAATTATGATCACTCGGATGAGGGCGTGGCCAGATCTCTAAAATCCAAACTCCTCCCTGCGAGGCGCACAGTGCACTACACGAAGGATTGGTATCGGATAGTCGCCGGTCGGTGCTAAATCGGTTGAAATATACAGAAAAGACTAATATTAGTAATATCTCTGCACTCCAAATCCCAGTTTAGTCGAACATGAGGCGATGAACGGCAAGAGGCACATACCTGGAGAAACGCCCCCGCCTTATAAAAGGTACCGCCCTTTTCTTTTGGTGGTCCTGTTTTTCTCTCTCTATCTGGCCTCCTTAATCCTCCGGCCTTTTCTTCACACGATCATCCTCGCTATTATCCTCGCATCACTCTTCCATCCACTGCAAGTGTGGTTGGTTCGACTCTATCGGGGTAGAAGAAATGCTGCTGCATTGACGGTCGTTGTGGCGATCACGTTCCTGATCATCATTCCTGTGTTTTTTTTCATCTCGGCACTGGTGAGCCAAGGCCTCGAATCGATCAACCGGATCAGTGAATGGATCAGCGCTGGAAATATTCAAAAGATTCTGGAGCATCCGAAAATCATGGCTTACACAGCCTGGATCCGCGGGCATTTGAAGGTTTCTGAGGTTACTCAGGTAGATCTTCAAGCCCACCTCCTGCAATTCAGTACAACTATCGGACAGTTTCTATTGAGTCGCGGCGCGGGCCTGATGCGAGATATAGTGAGCACGGTCTTCCATTTTTTTGTAATGATCTTTCTCGCGTTTTACCTGGTGAGGGATGGAGAGAATATGCTGAGAGGGATCAAGGATCTCTCCCCGCTCCGGGAGGATCAGGAAAACCGTATTCTCGATAAAATCAGGGCAGTCGCCCGCTCAGCCTTGCTGGGAAATTTTCTGACGGCCGTATGTCAGGGTGTGGCGGGGGGAATAGGTCTCGCTATTGTGGGTATTCCCGCGATCCTCTGGGGAACCCTCATGGGATTCTCTTCGCTCATTCCTCTAGTGGGGACATCCATTGTCTGGATTCCCGCAGTTGGCTATTTGCTGCTCCTTGGAAGGTGGAAATCGGCCATTTTTCTCGCTCTGTGGTCCATTGTCCTAGTGAGCACAATGGACAATTTCCTGCGGCCTTTCTTGATGAGGGGCCAAGCCAAAATGTCCCCTTTCTATATCTTCCTGGCGATCATCGGTGGGATAAGCTGTTTCGGGGTGGCAGGTATTCTCTATGGCCCGCTGATTCTAGGATTTGTGACAGTGATGCTCTACATCTACCAGGTGGAATACAGGGATCTGCTCGATAAAAAAAGAAATTAATCAGTGATTGAACTCGTACCCGATAGATTTACAGCTTACCGAGGGGCAGCCAGAGCACGGAGTGAAGCCCAAATGCCTTAGCCCTTGATACTTAGCAACAAAATGGGAAGAATTTGATGATGGCCCGGCGGAGAAGATCGGTACGCATGTCGAGACCCCTCAAAAGTATACTTATTATAGGTTTGGTTTTAGCTACTTCCGATTTCCTTCTGTATGCATGGTATTGTCGCGTAGTCGAACGCCAGTTTGAGGAAGTGAATCCGTCGGAGGCGGATTGTGCAATCGTGTTGTTCGAGGACTTTACACAAGGTTGGGCTCTCAATGACGAAACTACCAGGCGCTGCCGTCACACGCTACATCTGTATCTGAACGCCCGGGTGTCGGCCATTATCTGTTCGGGTGGGAATCGACCCAAAGAAGGTAAATCGGGGGCAAAGGCGATGTTTCAGTGGTTTTCAGAACATGGAGTGCCACGAGATGCCCTTCATCTTGAGAATGACTCCTGCGATACGCTGGGCAATATTCGGAATTCCACCAGAGTTGCCGCAGCTCTGGGATACAGCTCCGCACTCTTCGTGAGTTCCCCGCTGCATCTGTACCGCATAGAGTTTTTACTTCGGGGGAAAACAGCGTCAGAAGGGATAACGGTCAGCCTTGCGCCTTATTCATATCAAGGCATATCGCCCAAACCAGGAAGGCTGTCCCTGTTCAAACAGGCCCACTATGAATGGATTTCTTTGGGCCTTTATCTCCTCCTTCCAAAAAGTCTTTATAATAGAATTGTTTTATATACTCGGGGCTGCAAGGCAGACATGTCTACAAGTTTACGAACTGACAAGCCTAATCGTTCCTGCCATTCCCAATACATGCCACGCAAAGCCCGCATGATGCCCGTAGTGCTTTGCATCGCTTGATCATAAGGTGCTGAACGTCCCTTTCGCCCTTCTGAGTGATATCTTCACCAGCCCTTTCACCTCAACAGCATACTTCAAAGCCAGAGCCCTTTCACTAGTGTGATAGTAATTCACTTCTGATCGAAAAGAGCATAGGATAAAATAGAATATTGTGTCAACGGCGGCTTTACCGCAATAAGGCGCGAGTATCGGAGACCTCCGTGAAACTGTGAGATGGGTAATGGGTAGCAAGATGCAGAAATTGATCTCTATAGAGACTCTTGCTTCTTCATGGCCATTGCGAGTTGGTAGTAGATTTCCGCGGCAAGGCATACCTACCCGAACGAGGCTGACTCATTATGACCCTCTGTGTCAACGAGCAATATGCGCACTCCGGTCCTCTCCGTTTTATCTCGGAAACGGTTGAATAGCCGCGTAGCGATTCTGGACCGCTGATAGTCAGGGTCCACCCCGAGCCATATCAGATGGCCGTACTTCCATGCCGAGCGAGCCTTTGTGATCGTGGTGCCCATGGCAAAGCCAATGATTTTCCCATCGGCCTCTGCAACTAGGCAGAATTCAGGGTCCTCCTGAAAAATGCCCGTCACCTCATATACGTCCCAGGTGCGGTAAAGACTGGGGGCCTTCTTGGAAGTGAACAGTCTCTCACCGAAATGAAAGATCGCTGGCAGATCGTCAATCTCCATCTCTCGGATCTCAGCGTTCGAACGTTTCTTTCTCTTGTCTTGATCCTCGCTCATTGATACGGTTCCTGCTGGTAAATATTATTGGTCTCCAACAGGATATTGTCAATTAGTAGCGTTCATCAACAGCTCCTGTTTCACCCTGAATAATTTTTCGCTCAGGCTGACATGATAAAGATGGGGGTTTTGGAATCGCTTGAACTCAGCTCCTAAGCGACCGAGGTTCCTCTTCGTATTCTCCTGGATTTTCCCAAGGGGAGGGGTATCGTAAACCCGCTTGCCATTGAGGAAGACGGGGATCAGCAATTCCTCGCTCTCGGACTCGGGAGGATAGGACTTATAGACATGGGAGAATACAGGATGAAAGGCCCTGATGGGCTTGTCAGGATCGGGGATCTCGTCCTCGAGGAACAGGACGTCTCCTCGCATAATGCCCTCCTTATCATAGTATCGAACCAACTTCTTGACGCCCGGATTGGTGATCTTTTCCGGATTGTCCGACCTCTTAATTTTTGGCACCATTTCGCCACTCTCAACGATGGCGGTCAGCTTATAAACGCCTCCGAGGGCAGGGCATGAATAGGAAGTGACAAGCCTCGTTCCCACACCCCACATATCGATTTTCGCCCCCTGTTTCTTTAAGCTCTCTATTAGCCACTCGTCGAGATCGCTGGAGGCGAGGATCTTGGTTTCTTCAAGTCCATTCTCATCTAACATCTTTCTGGATTGCTTGCTAAGATAAGCAAGATCCCCGCTATCGAGCCTGATCCCTATCAGCTTACCCTCCCCATCGTGCCTCAATTCACTGCCGATTTGGATGGCATTGGGCACACCGCTCCTGAGAGTGTCATACGTATCGACGAGCAAAAGACAGCTCCTGGGGTAAATCTTCGCATAGGCACGGAAGGCCTCCAGTTCAGAGGGAAAAGACTCTATCCAGCTGTGTGCTATGGTTCCCCTGGGGGGTATGCCGAGCATTTTCCCCGCCCAGAGGTTTGAGGTGCCCGCTGCTCCCCCGATAAAGGATGCCCTTGCCGCCCCAAGGGCAGCATCGGGACCATGGGCTCTCCTGAGACCGAACTCGATGACTGGGTCCCCCTCCGCCGCAATGCACACCCGGGCCGATTTGGTGGCGATCAGGGTCTGGAAGTTCATAATGTTCAGCAAGGCTGATTCGATGAACTGGGCCTCGGGGAGCGGGGCGGTTACGCGGACCATGGGTTCGTCGGGGAAGATGATCGTCCCCTCGGGCACTGCGTACAGGTTCCCCGTAAACCGGAGTTCCCCTAAGTATTTGAGCACATCCGGGGGAAATATGCCGAGGCTTTCCAGATAGGCTATATCCTCTTCGGTGAACCTGATAGCTTCGATGTAATCTATTATCTGTTCGAGACCTGCGGCGATGCAGAATCCGCCATCATCGGGCACTCTCCGAAAGAAATAATCGAAGTTGGCCCATTGATCTTTTTTCCCGCTGACATAGTATCCCCCAACCATGGTGAGCTCATAGAGGTCCGTCAGTAGTGTTAGATTACGCATCCCATTCCTCCCAAAGATATTGAAAGAGCCATATTCAATGACTAAAATACACCATGCGCTCCCTTACCGGGGAACCCATGGTCATGACGGTATAAATGCACAGGTTAAGCCTCAAAAGGCCCTTGCCCAAACAAGCACCAAGACACTATATATTTGGTGTACGGGATAGCACCATCCCAGCAGCTTGCCATGATTGCTTGTCAATCTAACTTACAACGAAAAACCCCTTGACACAATGTCAAAAGCGGAGGGGCCCGAATCATTACTTTCACAGATTACCTTCTAGCGGGAAGCTCCCATGGCTACGGTACGGAGGTGCTTCTTAGATGAAGCTGACCTGTACCAGTCAACCATCGCGTGGGACGATTCCAATTTTATGGAGGTTCAAATGTTAGAGGACATCAGAAGCCGGCGCAGTATCAGGCAATTTAAGCCCGATGATGTGGATGATAGAATAATCAGGCAAATCGTCGAAATGGGCACATGGGCCCCTTCTGGGCTCAACAGTCAACCCTGGAGGTTTGTCATTGTTCGCGATGAGGATCTGAGAAAGGAGATTGCCCAGCAGACGAGATATGGCCACATCATGCGAAATGCACCGGTCTGTATCGCCGTCTTTCTGGACAATGCCGCGAGCTATGATCGGGTGAAAGACATTCAGGCCATCGGCGCCTGTATCCAGAATATGTTGCTTGCTATCCATCATCTGGGTTTGGGCGGGGTATGGCTTGGCGAGATCCTGAGGAACAGGGATAAGGTTGAAAAGATCCTCCAGGTACCGGAGGACTGCGAGCTGATGGCAGTGGTTGCCCTTGGACATCCAGCGGAGGCCAAGGGAGAGGGCACTAGAAAGCCCATCGATGAGGTGATCCTCCACAGGAAGTAAGTCTGCGGTCCGAGCCAGGAATTGAGGACCAGGCCTTCCTGTGCTGAAAAACTGATTCTGGCAAACCAATGCGCCAAGGAATTCTGCAGAACATAAAGTATATCGGACCATAGTAATTAATAGACGCCATCTCTTGAATCTTGAGGATCGCATGGATTCAAAATGCTGGAAATCCATATCTCTGACAGTGTCAGGTTGGGTGGCAATCGTGTTGTTTATCGCCATCTACATCGTTGACCTTTTCCACATCACCGTCCTCCGGCTACTGTCAGATGGATCGAGGAGCATCTTGGGACCTCGGGTCTGGTTGCCATCCGTTAGCTGAGATTTTGGATTTTAGCGGTCTAAGGAGGAGCTATGAGAATACTTCGACATATTGGCTCAACGGCCTTTGTGCTGGGGCTCTTCACTGCAGTCTTTGCCGGGATACCATGGTACGTGATTGTTGCCGATGATCCGGTCGTGCCCTCGTGGCTCAGGATAGCGGTTTTCTGCCTTCTGGGGGGTATCCTTGTGGTTCTGCTGACAGTGGCTCTCGAACAAAGGAGAAACAAGACATCAGGAGGGGGGCCACTGCCTACTGAGTCTGATCGCACGGTTTTGCTATTGAATTCCGCAGCGCTACCTGGCCGAGAGATCACGGAGATCCTCGGTCTTGTCCAGGCCCATACGGTATTTGCCATCTGGCTTGGCAAAGATCTATCCGCCATAGTCAGGTTGATCCTTGGCGGCGAATTGACTGAATACACAGAGATGATGGGAAAGGCTCGGTCAACAGCTACCAATAGGATGATCGCCCAGGCTGCAGAGATGGGGGCGGATGCAATAATCAATGTTCGCTATATGACTACGAGTGTTGTGGGGAGTGCGGCTGAGCTTTTAGTTTACGGCACAGCCGTCAAGCTCAGCGAATAGATCTGCGTCCTGGATAATATTGATACGGTGCAAGATTGCAGCCTTATGCCATCCAAAACTTCAGCTTCAACTTGTGTCCGCCTCGGTGAGATAGTCCGGGTGAGGACAACGGAGAAAAGGAGAGCACGTGAACCTCGATACCCAGGCAAGAGGCCTGGCTGAGCAGTGGGGGGCAGATTTCTTCGGTGTTGCAAATTTGTCCCCAGCCTACGATTTCATCTTGGCGCAAGGTGGAGCGGTGATCGCGGAGTATCCGCGTGCTGTCTCAATAGGGATCGCTCTGCCTCACTCAATTGTGGATCAACTGCCACAGCGGTCGCACCGTGCTGTGGCCGTGGGTTACCGAAGCCATGCCTACGATGTGATCAATGAGCGTCTTGATCTTGCTGCCTCGCAGTTGAGCAGTTATCTGCAGCGTCAGGCGTATATTGCACTGCCGGTTCCCGCTACAAGGCGAGTGGACGATGAGCGCATCTACGCTGTGTTTTCACATAAGCTTGCGGCGCATCTGGCTGGACTGGGTTGGATTGGGAAGAGTTGTTTGCTCATCACGCCTGCAATGGGGCCGCGGGTGCGATGGACAACAGTTCTAACGGATGCACCCTTCGAGGACACGGGTGAGGCGATGGATGAACGTTGTGGTGATTGTGAGCAGTGTGTAGAGATCTGCCCAGTCAATGCGTTCACGGGGAGGCCATTTCGACAAGACGAGCCTCGAGAGGTGCGGTACGACGCGAGCAAATGCGATCAATACTTCGCCAAGATGAGGGAGAAAGACGCAGAGGTCGCAGTGTGTGGACTGTGTCTCTACGTGTGCCCGTATGGAAGGCGATAGAAGCGTCGAGGAGCAGGGACGTCACACTGATTCAAAAGGAGTGAAAAGGGTTAAAACCGGATACCTTGATGATCCCAATTGGCGGGCGGATCGCCAAAAACACGATGAACGAAGACGAAGCATTGGAAGCACGAGTTGAGAGAATGGCAATAGAGTGCAAACTCATGAGTTACGGGAATGAGCTTGTATTGTAGCTAGTTACTGGGGCAGGCTTCAGCCGGGAGCCTATGGCTCGTCCTCATCTTCTCCTTCGACTTCTTCAACAAGGGGAAAAGCTCCTTCATCCTTACGAGGCGCTATTGGTATTCCCCGTTCTGTTCTCAGGGATTCAATTCTATTCAGAGGTCTTTCAAGCTGCCGCCTGCGGGTGGTTGCGAGAGTCTCATACTCCCTCTGCGTATCCCCAATCCGCTTTCCAAGTACCTCCAACTTCTTGAGAAACTCGGCCCACTGCTTCTTGAACGCACCCAGCAAGGACAATATTTCGGTCGAGGTCTGCTCTAGGGCGAAATTGTCAATGGCCTGTCGAATAACCGCCAAGACGGCAAACAGCGTTATTGGTGAACAGAACACGACCTTGTTCTTGATCCCGTCATCGAGGATTGAGCTGTCCTGTTCATGGATGAACGCGTAAATTTGCTCATTCGGGATGAACAACAGCACGTAGTCAACGGTATTCTGCTCAGGATTAATATACTCGCGGGTCGTAACTTCCTTGATCCTGGCCTTGACGTCTCTCAGGAAGTCAGTGCGAAATTTGGTCTTTTCTGACTCTGAGGCAGCTTCAAGGAATTTGACGTAGTTATCCAGCGGGAATTTGACATCCATATTCAGTTTCAGGTTACGCGGCAGCATGAAGGTAAAATCCGGGCGCGCCCCGGCCTCATCAATCGCCTTCTGTTTCAAATAGTTGACATCCTCGATAAAACCAGCAAGCCGCAGGACATCCTCGGCCATCCGCTCCCCCCACTGCCCCCTCGCCTTGGTACTTGCCAGTGCTTCGCGAAGCGTATTGGTGGTCTGCGTGAGGGCCGAGGTCTGCTCACTGGCCGTCTTCAATTGGGTGGCAAGTTGACCAAACTTCTCTACCCTGTCCTTCTCAAGCTCATTCATGAGCTTTGAGACGTTTTCCAGCTCAGATGTCATGCGCTGCAACTGCTGATCAATAAGGCCCTTTTTAGCATCGAGCTCCTTGGCGCCCACCTCCCTTTCCGATTCAAGCCTTGCCTTGGCTAACTTCAGAAATTCCTCCGTGGACTTTGACAGTGCATCGAGCGACAGGCTCCCGAAGCTCGCCTTTACATTTTCGATGACGGCATCTATATTCGCCTTTCGGTGCTCCTCGCTCTCACGGAACAGTTCATCTGCGAGTTCCCTGGCTGTCTTTGCCTGGATCAACCTCAAGACAAAGGCGACGGCCAGACCTAAAACGAACCCCGCCACTAGAGCTATGAGAGCCGACACCCAGCTCATACAACCCTCCTCGAGGGCACCTTGTTGATGCGCCCTTTTCCCAGAAGACTTGCTTACCTACTCTATTAGCACGTTTGGTTCTCTTTCACAACTTTGCTCCTTTTCAGCTCAGAGGTAACGTCATAGTCCAAGGTATGGATATCTTTTTTTGATTATGCCCTCACATAGTCTGGATTAGTAGGCGACTCGACGTGAGCTTTCGACCTGAGCTCAAGCCGAAGGGCTCGCCGAAACGTTTCAAAATGGTTTATATAGATGGAGTGCATGATTCTAAGAGTCATGGCGCAATAAACCATTTTGAAACGACCCAGTACAGGCCTCTATTATAGGGCATAACAAAAAAAGATATCCATACCTTCACCCTGTGGAATAGGGGCATGCCAAATGAAGAAACACGGTCTATCCTACAGGCCAATCACACGCTTGGGTAATGGCAAGAGATTATTCCACAGGGCAGACAATGAGCTTAAAAATCAATGGCTTCGGTTCGACAATGACGTGGCCCCGCTTTTCAGCGCATCTTTTGTCTATATTTGTGAGTGTAAGTGCTTCATTTGACTGGAGTCTCCTTAATCTTTGGAGGAAACCGTTGTCCTTGAGCGGAAATTGCTGGAGAGGTGGGGTACCCATGGAGGGTGAGCAGGAAGGGGTAAGTATTCCCCGCCTGCGAGCCCCGAAAGGGTCACCTCGAAAGCACGGAAGCGAAAGGACAAGGGTTTTCGGTAATCAAAAATAGAATTTGCCATATAATGAACAGGTTATGGAAATACACCCTATAAAACTCCGGAAACTCCAGTGCGTTTGACTCTTGCGGTTCTTTCTGGTAAGAGCGATCTATGTAGAAACAGCTCGAAGGCAAGGATCATATTATGAACTGCGTACATGCAAAGACGGTTTATACCGGGAACTCAGTTGTAGAGGACGGGTATGTCCTCTTTGACGGGCAGAATATCGCCGATGTCTCTAAGGGAAAAGGGGGCACGCTGCTAGGGGAATTCGAGGTGTTGACGCCCGCCTTTATCGATCCTCACAGCCACATCGGCATGACACGGGCCGGTGAGCCCAGCGAGGAGTCGGAGTCGAACGACAAGCTGGATACTATCTTCGCCCTCCCCGATGCGCTTGACTCCGTGCAGATGGACGACAAGACCTTCCAAGAGGCAGTTGAGATGGGCGTATTGTATTCGTGCGTGGTCCCGGGAAGCGGTAACATTATCGGGGGGCTTTCTGCAGTAATCCGAAACTACGCCAGGAACAGCACGGAGGCGCTGATAGCCCGCGCAGGTGTCAAGGCCGCCTTTGGGCACAATCCCATGTCAACCCAGGGCTGGAGGGGCACTCGTCCCTCCACACGTATGGGGGCAATAGCCCTGCTTCGGAAGAGGCTCGACGAGGTTTATCAGAAGATGCAAAAATACAGCAAGGCCAGGGGCAAGAAAAAGGAAGATATCAGCTTCTCTGCTGAGGAAACCGTGCTGCGGGATGTGCTGACCGGTAAGACCCGCCTGCGCGCACATGCTCACAAGATTGATGATATCGCCGTGCTGCTGCGGGTAGTGGACGACTTCAAGATCAAGGTCTCTGTCGAACACGCCATGGATGTTCACCAGCCCGAGATCTTCAGGGAGCTAAAGAAGCGGAACATCCCAGTCATCTACGGCCCACTCGATGCCTTCGCCTACAAGGTGGAGCTCAAGCACGAGAATTGGCAAAATATTCGTCACCTCCTAGATTCCCGCGTGGAGTATGGCCTCATGACAGACCACCCCGTGACCCCTGCGCGGCAGCTCTTCCTGCAGACCCGCTGGTTCACCCGGGCAGGCCTCTCCAGGCAACAGGCCATAGAGATAGTATCCCGCAAGAACGCCGATATCCTTGGTCTCAGCAAGCTTCTCGGCACCCTCGAAAAGGGTAAGTGGGCCTCGTTCACCTGCTGGAGTGGAGATCCATTCGACCTGACTAGCTACCCAGTGGCCGTATATGGGGAGGGGAAACTGCTCTACTCCGAGGCATAAAAATCCCTCAGGAACCCTTCTCCCGCTCCCTCAGGATGATCTCGGCGGCGATCCTGGCGGCCTTGCCGCATACCCCCGGACATGCCTCCCGAGAATGGCCGCCGTCGTCGTGGAACCTCTCTCTCTCCTCGTCATCCCACAGGCGGTAGGTGCGGCCCATCAGAGCCTTATGGATATCCGCGCACAGTGTGTGGCCTACCCGTTCAAGAAATCTCTGCCTCGCCTCACGTGCAAGGGCCATACATGACTGGTAGGTATCAGAATCCTCCAGGTTCCTCCGGCCTGCCACTGTGCCGATGGCCATGATTGCACCTGTCAGCGCACCGCAGGTCTCCCCAGCGCGAGCTACTCCGCCAGCCAGGGAGCTGCCCGCCATAAAGGAGGCCTCGTTTCCGATATCAAGCTTCTCTTGCAAACTTGCAAGCACCGACTGGGTTCAGCCCCAGTACTCCATGTCATTCTGGATGGCCTGCTCCTCGATCTCGTCAATCAGCTCTTGCTTTTCCTCGTCCATCGTCTTCTCCTCTCTCTTCTCCAGTTGAATGACTTCTTTCTGCGTCTCCTCCCCCTGCGGCCCTTTGAGGACGTCCTCGATCTCATCCCTTGTGGGAAGCGAATCCTGAGCCCCCTTCCGCGTCACCGCCACCGAGCCGGCTGCACTGGCGAAACGGATAGCTTGTTCCATGGGCCGCCCTTCTGCTAGCGCACAGGCCAGGGCCCCGTTGAACGCATCACCGGCCGCCGTGGAATCAACTGCTGCCACTGGGAAAGAGGGGACGGCCTCCACCCTATCTCTCCCAACCCAGCAGCACCCTCTCCGACCAAGCGTCACGATCACCTGACCGGCACCTGATTCCAGAAGCCGCCTGCCGGCCCGAGCGGCCTCGTTCACGTCCTTGACACCCACGCCCGTGAGGCTCGCTGCCTCCGTTTCATTCGGGGTGAGGATATCAGCGAGGGAGAGGATCTCCTCTGGTAGGGGACGGGCAGGCGCGGGGTTTAGGATGGTCACGAGCCCGTGATCCTTGGCAAGGCGCAGGGCCTTACTGACCGTGGTTGGAGGTACCTCCAATTGGATCAAAAGTACTTCGCCCCAGGAGATAAGGGACTGGGCACGGCCGATATCATGCTCCGTTAGATGCCAGTTGCTGCCGGGTGCAACGCCGATGGCATTGTTGCCACCTCGATCTACCATGATGAGGGCAACACCTGAGGGGTGAGATGGGTCCCTCAGAATTCCGTCGGAGGCAAGCCCGAGGTCCTCAAGGTGCTTTATTATGGCATCGCCGTTCTCATCAGAACCAACCTTTGCCAGGAATCTCACCTCAGCGCCTGCCTTGTGGGCAGCTACGGCCTGGTTGGCCCCCTTTCCCCCAAAAGATGTGTAGAATTCGCCTCCTGAGACCGTCTCCCCCTCTTGGGGCAAATGATCCACCTTGCAGGTAAGATCCCTATTCGCCGAACCGATCACGACGACCTTGGGCATACCCTCTCCTTAAAGAAGGACAGAAACCGCTCGGCGGCCACGTCCAGGGCAACATGGAGGTTTGCTGGTTGCTTCATCTCATCGCGGATGGGCCGGAGATCCGCAAGAGTCATCCCCCGGGTAATGCCCTCACCTGTCTCCACATCGACGTGGAGCAAGCTGGTTCTGACCACGGAGGGGTCAACCGCCACGCCAACGGCCAGTGGGTCATGGAGGAAAATCCCCGTCACCCCCCTCACCTGCTCCATATACTCCACGGCCTTTGCTGTCACATCACGGAGAAATGACCCCAGGGGCTCACCCACAGACCCAGCCAGGTTTTCGATCTCCATCGAATCCAGGCAGACCCGTTCGGTCACATCAAGGGGCACCAGTTTGATGGGGAGACCAGATTGAAATACCCGCTGCGCTGCATGAGGGTCCACGGATATATTGAACTCGGCACCTGGGGTGATGTTTCCGGGGACCCTGATTGCGCCGCCCATGATAACCACTTCACGGAGACCCTTCACGCGCTTTTCATCCGCCTGAAGCGCCTCTGCCAGGTTCGTCAACGGCCCCAAGGTAACGAGGGCCAGCTCTTCAGGATACTTCCTCAGCAGATCCAGTAGGACCTCCATGGCATCCGGGAAATCCCGGGGTACCTGTGGGTAAGGGTATCGTGGGCTCCCATCCGGGTTCCTGAAGCGGCTCAATTCACCCAGGCCATCCGAGCCATGAACGGCCTGGGCCCTAATAAATCCCCTCCCGAAAGGTTGTGCAGCGCCCCTGGCTAGAATTGGCCGAGGCCCGGGATCGAAAAGCTCCAAGAGCAGTGCGGCATTCTTTGTGGCCTGCTCCAATGGAACATTACCGTTGACCGTGATGACGGCCTCAACCCGAAGCTCAGACGAACGGAAGGCCAACAAGAGGGCTAGGGCATCATCCACCCCGGGATCAGTATCGATAATCACGCGCATTTCCGCTGAACCAATGAAATAACAGATAATCCCGCCACATGCGGGTATACAGGTCGTTTTTCAGAGTTTCTGCTTAACACCTCCGGGGGCTCTTGTCAACGTGGATAAAGACCGTTAAACATTTGGGTAAATATTTGCTATAAGGGATGCTATCTGAGTATCCTTGAACCAGGTTTTTCGGAATAGGGTGAGGTGAGCAATGGTTAAGAAAGACGGGGTCTATATAATGGAGTCGGCGGAAATCATCGGCGAGGTCACCATAGGCGAGCATTCATCGGTGTGGAGCAAGGCGGTCATACGCGCCGATGACGCAGCCATCAAAATAGGAAAGAACACCAATATCCAGGATATGTGCGTGATCCACACCGATACAGGCAGGCCGCTAGAGATCGGTGACAATGTGACCATAGGGCACGGCGCTATGCTCCACTGCCGGAGAATCGGCTCTAACTGTGTCATCGGAATGGGAGCAATGCTGCTTGATAGTGTGGAGATAGGGGAGTATTCGGTTATAGCAGCGGGGACGGTGGTTACCGAGAACAAGAAGATACCGCCGCGGTCGCTTGTTATGGGAATTCCGGGCAAGATCGTGAGAGAAATAAAGGATGAGGATATAAAGAGGATAGAACAGGGGACGCAGGATTACCTGCGGCTCGCAAAGGCTCACTACGAGGGATACCACAAGAGGATTAACTGAGGCAGAGCCGATCACTAGTGATGGGGCCTTGAGGATATGAGGTAAAGGCCCCATCACCTTCTCCATGAAATTATACCAGTACTTATATCGTCTTCACCTTTATCTTCCGAGGAGTCACTTCCTCAACTTTCGGCATGATCAACCGCAGCACACCATCCTTGAGCTCTGCATCGATCCTTGACTGATCAATTACCTCTGAGAGGGTAAACCGCCTGTAGTAGGTGCCGATTTGGTACTCCCTCAACACATCCACCTCATCTGTGCCCCCTGGAGGTTCCACCTCACCGGTAAGGGTGAGAACATTCTCATGGAGATCAATGTTAAGGTCCTTCGCCTTCACCCCTGGCATGTCGGCCACGAGCGTAATCTCGCGATCGGTTTCAAAGATATCCACTGTGGGGGTAAAGGTCGGCCCCGGTTTTGTTTGTTCAGTAGCGGATTTCACCGCTCGTTTCCCTGGTGCATGCAAGGCTTCAAAGTCGCGCTCAGCCATTCTCTATACCTCCCTTCGAGTTACCTACTTACGATGTTTTCACGGTAATCTGCTTGGGTTTTGCTGCCTCTGACTTGGGCAAAACGACCGTCAGAATCCCGTCAACACAGCTGGCTTCCACCTTGGCTGGGTCGACCTGTGCGGGGAGACTAACGACCCTGCTGAATTTCCCTGCCTCCCTTTCTCTCCTGTGGTAGTTGGCCTTTTCATCTTCAGCGCGGATCCTCCGCTCACCAGCTATGGAGAGGGAGTTGCCCGTTACCGAGATGTCCAGGTCTTCTGCCTTGATTCCGGGAAGCTCTGCACGGACATAGTAGTTATCATTTCCCTCAGTCACATTGACCAAGGGAAACACCCCTGCCCTTGGCTCCCTGAATATGCCCTCTGTGAGGTCTTGAAAGAGCCTGTCCATATCTCTCCGCATACGCTCGAGTTCCTCAAATGGGCTCCTCCACATCCCACTGGGCCAATCCGAAATCCTTCTCAGTATCATGACTCGCTCCTCCTTCCTCTTAATTGTGGATGTCTAAGTACAAGAGCTCTTGCTCCAAACCGTTATTTTGTAAACAGTTTCAACTGGTTCGGAGCGTCGATCGACCAGCAATCAGCTACAACTAAACTAATAATTCGAATTGAGCGGTTGTCAAGAGGTCTCCTCACATTGCTCTCCACTGATTGCTCCCTGAGCCTCAATCCCCTCAAATATCAGGAATCAGAAAGGGGAAATTGAGATTGTCCCTTGACAACGGGCAAGTTCGATTTAACTTCCTGAGCATCAAAACATCTCGATGAGAGGGGGTAGTGTAGCATGTTTGGTCTGACACCATGGCATCACCGGAGAGACATAGACCGATTTAGGAGCGAAATGGATAGGCTTTTCAACCGTTTCTTTGAATGGTGGTCCCCTGAGTCCCACCTCAGGGAGGGGAAGTGGATGCCTTCCATGGATGTGTCTGAGACCGGCAAGGAGATAATCGTCAATGCGGAACTACCGGGGATGGATGCAACAAACATCCATATCTCCGTCAGAGGAAGCGTCCTGACCCTCAAAGGGGAGAGGAAGCGCGAGCATGAGGAAAGAGATGAAAATCTCCATCGAGTGGAGCGCAGGTACGGGGCCTTCTCCAGGTCGATACAGCTTCCTACTGAGGTAGATTCCGAGAAGGCCGAGGCCACTTACAAGGATGGAGTATTGAGGCTTATACTGCCCAAGACCAAAGAAGAGTCTGTAAGGAAAATCCAAGTAAAAACGACGTAATTGTCCAATATCCTAGAGATTTCCTTCAATATGATTATACCTGAAGCGGGCTCGATGCTCGCTTCTTATTTTTCAAGGCTTGACCGCTGGATAGCTCAAGGATACGCATCTCCGCGGGATCTCATCAGGCCTACAGGGGTTTTTGTGGTGAAACCATAGGGCATTCTAATATAGTCAAAGGGGGTATCAATGACACAAAAGACCAAGATAAAGGCCTTAACCCCGAAGGAACTGGAAGCAGTTAAGGAGAAATTAGTCCGGAGAAAGAAAGCGTTGTGGCAAGAGGTACTTGAAAGCCTTGAGAAGAATGCTGGGGAGGAATATCAGGCTCTACTGCAGACGATAAAAGACGAGGGCGATATCGCCCTGGCCGAAATCAGAGAGGCTACTACTTTCTCATTAGTCGAGCTTAAGGCCCAGGAACTGGAAATGGTCGAGGATTCCCTCAGGAGGATAGAAAAGCGCACTTATGGACGCTGCTCGGATTGTGGCCGCTGGATCAGTCCCGCCCGGCTTGAGATTATGCCACATGCACTGCGTTGCCGCGACTGTCAAGGAAAATGGGAGAAACGAAGAAAGGCTGAGGCGGGTGAGACTTTCAGTATGGGTATGTAGCTAGGGCAGCGCAACTCCTTTAAGGCCACGAGTTCTTGGATTCAACAGTGCAAAGGAGGGGGTATGGGAAAAGTCATCGTCATTTACCACAGCCAGCAGTACGGGAACACGAAGATCCTTGCGGAAGCGCTTGCAGAGGGTGCACGCGAGGCTGGCGCGGAAGTTGAGCTGATTAACACACACGAACGACGCGTAACCCTCAATGAGTTCTCGAGCGCCGACGCTGTTGCGCTCGGCACACCCGACTATTTCTCCTACCTTGCCGGCACGATTAAGACCTTCTTCGACGATATCTATCAGTGGGACCAGGCGGGCCACCCTGTGAAGGGAAAACCCGCCGCACTCTTCTTCTCCCATGGTGGCGGTGGCAGAGTGCGACAGCCCTTCGAGTCACTTGCAGGCCGCTTCTTCGAGCAGGTGGGCGAGACGATCGAGGGGAGCCGGCCCATCACCGAGGTCGCCAAAAGAAAGTGCCTTGAGCTCGGTAAAGAACTTGCAGAAAAAGTCCAATAGCTGGCCTCGAAATACGGACTTGCTGGTCACATATCTACCCCACCTTACAGAACAGTGAACTAGCCTCTATGTTGCGGTTTCCTGCTTGACGCATAAGTCCCTGTCATCTATACTTCTGACGGCACGACCGGAAGTTTCCCTACGCAATTTCAATATTCGATCGGCGCTCATATGACCGAGGTAATAACGGGAGGACCCATGACAAATTCCGAGCAGTTGATACATATGGAGAGTAAGGTAGCCATTGTTACCGGAGGTGGTAGAGGAATCGGTCGGGGCATCTCTGAGGTCTTTGCCAAGGCAGGCGCCGATGTGGTCGTGGCGGAGAGAGACCCGAAGACAGCAAATGAAACAAAAGGGACTGTAGAGCAGCTTGGAAGACGGGCGGTGGTTGCTATCACGGATGTAACGGATGAAACAAGTGTAAATGCAATGCTCAAGACCGCACTCGATGCCTTTGGCACGGTGGATATACTGGTCAACAACGTCGGTGGTGTTATCGGTAAACCGAGGATGGTGCCCATCGTTGAGATGACCCGGGAATACTGGGACGGCGTTGTCGAACTGAACCTTACCTCTCAGTTCCTATGCTGTAGGGCCCTCATAACGTACTGGGTCAATAATGACAAACCAGGTAACATCGTGAACATAGCCTCACTTGGTGGACAAGTTCCCTACAAGACCTCTGTTGCGTACGGTGCGGCAAAGGCTGGCGTAATAAACCTCACCGCCTCATTGGGCACTCAGTATGGAAAGAACAACATCAGGGTAAACTGCATTTCTCCAGGTCACGTCAAGACGCCCATGACAGATGAATTGTATCGCAGCAGACAGGAACTGAGGACAGCCCAGGACAGGATTATCCCGTTGAGCAGATATGGGCTGCCTGAGGATCTGGGAAAGGCTGTCCTGTTCATGGCATCAGACCTTAGCAGCTATGTAACTGGTCAGACGCTTCTGGTCAGTGGGGGAATGTACTACTTCTTAACGGAACTTCCATAGACTGGAGGCCAGCCAAAAGGACGTGTCCAACTGACTTTTCATACTCAGTAAGCACTATTCAGGAAAAACTGGAAAGGAGGATGCCAATGGGAGAAAGGGTTCTAACTCGCGAGGAGGCACTAAAGATCCTTCACGAGTATAACCAAGGCGACAGCCTGCGCAAGCATGCATATGCTGTTGAGGGGGTCATGCGCTACATTGCAAGAAAGCGAGGCGAAGATCAGGAAAAGTGGGGGATCATCGGGCTCATTCATGATCTTGATTACGAGAAGCATCCCGATCAGCACTGCACCAAGACAAGGGAGATCCTCGAAGCGCATAACTGGCCGGAGGAATATATTCGCGCCGCCGTCTCTCATGGATGGGGAATATGTTCAGATGTGGAGCCAAAGAGCACCCTGGAGAAGACACTCTATGCCATTGATGAATTAACAGGACTTGTCACAGCCAGCGCACTGGTACGGCCATCCAAGAGCGTGATGGACACGAGCGTAAAATCCGTAAAGAAGAAATGGAAAACGCCTTCCTTTGCTGCCGGTGTGGACCGATCAATCGTGGAGAAGGGTGCCGAGATGCTGGGAATCAGCATTGAGGAACTCATTGAAGACACCATAAAGGGTATGCAGGAGGTAGCGGACGTCATAGGATTGAAAGGAGATTCAACCTGAGACTTCTGCTACTCTATATGCATGTAAAACTCCCCAGGACTGAGTTCCTCAAAGTCCTTCCTGGACACAAGGTATTTTCTGAGATCCAGGCAAAGGTCACATTTCGAAAGGTACCCCTCCTGAGCCTCCCCGTAACCCAAATCCTCGGCAAAATGGAAAAGCCCCCCTAGGTCTTCGGCGATCAAGAAGCCCAGAACCGGGTGTGTCTCCAACTCTATCCCCTCACTAATAAGCCTGTCCAAATTCCGCCAATGACCCAAAGAGATTCCGCCGCAATAGCCCGGCATAACGTTACCGTAATTGTCGAAATGGTTGTGCCAGTCCCTCAGGAATGGTGGGCGGCAGGGCTCCTTGAAAAAGGTATGTGCGGGATACGCGGGATAGAACTCCTTTAATCGGTGGGCAGCCCTTCCCATCAGGAATAGCTCCACTCTTTCCCTCAAATCCTCCTTCCTTGTGAGCCCCAGGTAATCCTCAAGTGAGATCCTCTCCCTAATGCCCAATTGCTTAAACCGGTGATAGTACTCTAACTGATAGACCATGACATTCGCGCCGAACACCTCTCCGCTGGTTTTGATACACCTCTCTGTTCGCTCGAAAGGGACATATTCCGCGTAGAAGGGGTTCACCGAGATGAGCACGCCCTTGAGGCCCCCTCCTCTCAGGAGATTTAGTCTCTCCCTCGTTACCTTATCGTTACTGCACCAGTAGCAGTTGGTCTCAACGAAGGTGGAGGGAATCTCTAGCTCATCGGCAATCTCGACCGCCTTGAGCAAGAGCTCAAAATTCAAGAAGGGCTCCCCGCCGGTAAAATGGAGTCCATAGTTCAGGCTTACTTTCCCATGCCCCCAGGGGCTTGGTCTTATCCTTCCGCTCAGCTGAGCAAGGACACCTTCCAGGTCCTTCTGTGTAATCCAATCCCCTTTCCATCGTGGCGAGCAGGCGTACATGCAGTGCCGGCACTCAGCAGTACATCTGTAAGACAGCAACAGCCCTCCGGAAATCGGCTGCGGCACCCTTATTCTACTCATTCCTGACGCCTTGGGTTCTCATGCCCTTTTTCTGCGAGAAGCAGCTCACAAATTGCTCACAGACGCCCGAATTTGCTCCCAGGCCCTTTGGACATGCTCTCGAGTTGTATTGGTCTGACCTACACAGAGGCGCAATGTGAACTTCCCCTTCAGCTTCGTGTGGGTCATAAACATCCTTCCCGATCGGTTGAGTTCATCCATCAGTCCTCTATTGATTCGCTCGAGTTCGTCTTCCGTAAGGTTGCGTTGGGGAGGATGATATCGGAAGCAAACCAGGTTCAGTGTCATGGGCGCCATCATCTCGAACCGTGGGTCCTCCTGGATCCACGACTCGAATTCCCTTGCGAGGTCGATGTGGGATCGAACCTTCTCCTGCAATCCCCTGATCCCAAAGGAGCGGATGACAAACCACAGCTTGAGGGCCCTGAAACGACGCCCCAAAGGAATACCCCAATCGCGAAAATTCTTGACCCGGCGATCAACCTGGGTCTTCAGATACTCGGGCATGATCTCGAAGGTGGAGGTCAGGGCCTCGGGATCCTTACAAAAATAGGCTGAACAATCGAAATTGGTAAACATCCACTTGTGTGGATTGAAGACAAACGAATCGGCAAACTCGACGCCGTCAAGGATGTGGCGCATCTCCGGAAGGATGGCCGCGGTACCTGCCATGGCCGCATCGACATGCAGCCAAAGGCGATGACGGTCACAGATCTGACCGATAGGCCTCAATGGATCAATTGCCGTTGAAGAGGTAGTGCCGACCGTAGCGACAACACAGCAGGGTAGATGCCCATCCCCCTTGTCGGCCTCGATGCTCCTTTCCAGTTCCCCTGGGATCATAGCAAAATCAGCTCCCGTGGGAATGAGCCGGAGGTTGTCTCTCCCGAAGCCGGCGATCTTTACCCCTTTCTCCACCGATGAGTGGGCCTCTTCCGAGGTATATAGCGTGAGCCTTTGAGTGCTTCCATTCCCGAAACCGCGCTTGTTGACCGCATAGTTCGTTGCCCGTTCCCTCGCGCAAAGAAGCGCGCAGAGCGTCGACGTTGAGGCCGCGTCCTGGATTACGCCGCTGAAGCCTTCTGGGAGGCCCAACACCTGACGAAGCCAATCCGTTACAACCTCCTCGAGTTCGGTGGCAGCCGGGGAACTCTGCCACACCATGCATTGAGCGCCAAGGGCAGCTGTTAGGAACTCGGCCAGGACCGATGGCCCGCTGGTATTTGCGGGAAAATAGGCGAAGAATGAAGGATGCTGCCAGTGGGTCATGCCCGGCAAGAGGATCCGCTTGAAATCGTTGAGAATGGCCTCCATCTCCTCCGATTCCAGGGGCGCGGTATCTGGAAGCTGATCTGCGATCTCACCGGGTTTAACCTGCGCCAGAACCGGGTATTCCTCGATATGGTCCATGTAGTCTGCTATCCAGTCTACTATGACATGTCCATGTTTCCGGAATGTTTTGGTGTCCATCTCTATTTTTCCTTTCCAATCGAGTCGGCTTTTTTCCAAGAACCCATCAATCTTGATATTCTCCGATACTTCAACCTCAACCATAACGTAGGAAATAGGGTGATACCTGTCAAGACGAATCCCCATCCGTACGGGGTAACGTCAAAGTCCAGGGTATGGGCCAAAGAATCAATATGTCAGGTTTTACTATGACGGAGCCCTGCCCACCCGTACTTCTCGGTTGACACGCGAGGCCCTCTCCCGTACACTCCCTTGAGCAAAAAGAGGCTCGAACCACCAGCAGAGGGCATTTTTCTGGTATTGATAAGGGGGCTGAAGGATGAACATCGATGCCTATGAAGAACTGGCCCGTGCCTTGGACCTCCTACCTGGAGGTTTTCCTCGCACAAAGTCGGGCGTTGAGTTAGAGATCCTCAAGAAGATTTTCTCACCCGAAGAGGCCCTAGTAGCAAGTTACATGACTGGCAATAGCGAGACAGCCGATGTGATAGCGGGACGGGCCAACCAGTCACTGGAAGAAGTTGAGAGAAGAATCAAGCAAATGTTGAACAGGCGCATCATATGGGGCTCCAATAAGGATGGAACATGGAGGTTCCGGCTGGCTCCGTTCATCGTCGGTTTCTATGAAGAACAATGGCATGTCATGGACCATGAACTGGCCCATCTATGTGAGCAGTACCTGAAAGAAGGCGGAGCTAAGGGAATAATGAGTCCCGAGCCGGCGTTGCACCGTGTGGTTCCAGCACAGCAGGCGGTTAAAACCGAGGTCATCCTCCCCTATGATGATATAAAACCGTTAATACTGCAGGCAAAGTGGTTCGAATTGCGCGATTGCATTTGCAGAAGACAGCAGGACCTTGTGGGCAACAGGAAATGTGACTTCCCCCTGAATGTCTGCCTCAATTTCTCGGCGAAAGAAAGACCTCCGGGGCCGCATAACATTACCCAGGAAGAGGCCCTCAAGGTGCTTGACAAGACTGAGGAAATAGGTCTGGTTCACACTGTAAGCAACATCGCCAGGGGGACCTTTTATGTATGCAACTGCTGTGGGTGCTGTTGTGGTATTCTGAGGGGAATTACTCAGTTCGGCATCCAACAATCGGTTGCCAAGGCAAACTACTATGCGGTGGTTGACCCAGAACAATGCGCGGGCTGTGGAATATGCGAGGAGCGCTGCCAGGTAAACGCGTGCTCCGTGGATGAGGTGGCGACAATTGATCTGGCAAAGTGCATCGGTTGCGGTCTCTGTGTTACAGGGTGCCCCAATGATGCGGTGAAACTCAGCTTGAGACCTGACGCCGAGATAATACATCCACCGGAGAATTATAAGGCATGGGAGCAACAGCGGCTACACAATCGAGGTCTGCTGAAATAAAAAGGCTGATTCTAGGGTCTACCTCTTATACCTTCCCATTAATTGACCTTGGGCCAAGATGTGGCCTTCCATGGCCTTCAGCAACTGCGCCTTGGTGATTCCAGGCTCCAAATCAATCTCGGTATCCAGGGCATAGAGCTTGAAATAATATCTATGCGTTCCGCCAGGGGGACATGGGCCTCCATAGCCGAACTTTCGAAAATCATTCACTCCGTGTTTTGCGCCGCTTTCAATGACCTTTTGTGGGGGCACATTGGTGGGTACCTCCTTTATGTCTGCCGGTATATTAAACAGAACCCAATGTACCCAGGTCCCCATTGGTGCATCAGGATCATCACAGATAAGGGCAAGGCTCTTGGTGCCGTCGGGAACGCCAGTCCATGCTAAAGGGGGAGAGACATCTTCCCCATCGCATGTATAGCGCTTTGGGATCATGCTGCCTTCGGCGAAAGCAGTGCTCGTGATTTCTATATCCATCTCTTTACCTCCTCCCACTTTGGAATGAACTACGCCCATGCCCTGCAAAAGGCACAGAAAAAGCAATGACACTAGTAAACAGAAAATCCTGCGAAACATTGGTAAACTTCCCCCTTCTATAAGACCCTAAATCAAACAAATGCGTAACCGGATTTACCTTACTCTGACCTCCAAGGGATTTCAAGCCTTCGTGGCCATCACCTATCTCTCATATCCAACTGGCATGATGAGCAGGGGCTCATGTGTCTCTCTAATACCCATAACCTGGGTGACCTTTTGGTCCTGGAAGGCCCCCACGATGCCCGCTGCCAGCCCCATTGCCTGAGACTGAAGGAAGATATTTTGCCCGATGTGTCCTGCCTCTATCATGGCATACCTAATTCCCCGCTGACCATATTTGACCTCGATCCTTCTGTATTCGGCAGTAATCACTAAGGTCAGCGGGGCATAGGCTATCCACATCTGGCTCAGTGAAGCTACTGCTATATCCTTTCTGGCATCCCCTTCCTGGACAAGGGAATTGGAATGGTCAGCTGGGTCGTAGTGGTAAACGCCCGGATCCAGCTCGTCAATACAATCCCTTCCAACTGCACTGTAGACATCCATGGGATAGAGTGCCCCCGCAGACGGGGCAGCCCTCTTAAATCCTCCTCTCTCGGTAATTCCCTGGGCTGCCCAGAGCAACTGGGAAAACTGCCCGAGGGTGAGGGACTTACCATCAAAGGACCTGATGGTCCTCCTTTGATGGACTGCCCTCTCAAGGGATACAGCCCCATCCAGTATTGGATCAGGTAAGCGCATTTTTCTAGCTCCTTTCGGTCTAAGAGGCCTTCGGCTTGCACTTGAGAGATGAGGGGCAAAAAGAGATCCGCCCAGACAGAGGAGACCTGTTACCTTGCAAAACCCCCTTCTTGTCAATTCATTGCGCAGCATGGTTTGGGATCCCTTAAAGAACTATCAGCTAATGGAGGGATTATTTCAAGACAAAAATGCTAAGGGTTCTTCAGGTGATTACTCACCGCTGCCAAGCTCCCAAGTCATCACCTGCGAGGTTTGGTGGGCGTATTTGGCGAGGGCTTCTTCGTTGATCTCCAATCCAAGTCCCGGTTTGTCCGGAATGTCTACGTAGCCGCCCTTGGCCAGGATCGGCTCCACGAGAAACTCCTCTCGAAGGGGCGTGGAATAAGCTGGATATTCCAGGAAAAGATGGTTAGGAATAGAGCCAATGAGGTGAAGATTGGCTGCCAGGGCAAAAGCCGGGACGGTTGAGCAGGAAACATGGGGGACACACGGCACGCTCCATAGAGTTGCGATATGGGCCACTTTTCTACAATCCGTTATCCCTCCGCCCAGGGCGCAATCCGGTTGGACAATGTCCACAGCCTGTTGGGCGAGCAGATCCCGGAACTCGAATCGGGTCATCAGAGACTCTCCTCCAGCGACCCGGATGTTCACGTGGTCGCTCAGCCGCTTGAGCTCACCCACATACTGTTGCAGTCCATGGGTAAGGATTGGCTCTTCCATCCAGAACACATCGTAGTCCTCAAAGACCTTTCCCATTTCCACAGCGGTCCGAAAGGAGTACGCCATATTCGGATCTACCATGAGCTGAATCTCATCGCCGACAGCTGCCCGAGCCGCCTCGACAATTTCGATATCTTTTTCTACACCCACACCAACTCGGAGCTTTATGGCCTTGAAGCCCTGTTCCACGAACTCCTCACACTCCCTGGCGATGACGTGAGGTTCTTTGAGGCTCGGAGCAGCATAGGCCTGGATACGGCCCGAATGACCACCCAATATTTTGTACACAGGCTTTCCGCAGGCCTTCCCTACAAGATCCCATAGGGCAATATCTACGCCGCTCAGGGCATAGGTGTCTACGCCTCGCCGTCCGTGCCCGTGGGTCGCACCGTACATCGTCTCCCACAGCTGCTCAATGTCAAAGGGGTCCCGGTTAAGGAGGAGCGGCTTAAGTATTGTCTCTATAATGTTTCGGATCCGCTCGTAAAAGGTCGGGTGGGGGCCTGCTTCCCCGTAGCCTGTAATCCCCTCATCGGTGGAGACCTGGATGATAACCGACCCGACTGCATGGCAATACAGGTTTCCCCACCGCAGCGGCTCTTCTAAGGGATAGGATACCGCAAGGGTTTTGATGTCCGTAATCTTCATAGCTTCAGGAGACTAATCACACTTCCAGATCACTGTCAATCTGAAAGACCATTAGGAGCCACTTTCATGCTCACCTGCTTCCCCTTTTTCTTCATTCGATTTGTGCCACCCTTCCCACCCTTCTCTTAACAGGTATACCACAATTATCAGTCCAACTATCGGATCAGCTTGCCAAAAACCGATGAAATAGTGAGAACCCAAACCTAGAAGTAGTGCCAGTGAAAGAAATGAGCATGCAAGAGTCTCCTTAGAGTCTGCAACGAGTGCGTTGCTTTCTATTTCTTTGGCTATACTATACTTCTTAACGGTCAATATAGGCATGATTATCATTGAAGCGATGGCTATTACTATACCGGGCAATGAAGGTCGCGGGATTTCTCGAAGAATGAGCTTTTCTGTCGATTCAAACAAGACATAGACCCCCAGTATAAAGAAGCTGATAGCTACAAACTTCATAGCCTTGTTTTCAATTTCTTTCTCTTTCTCCTTTGGAATTTTTCCATGTTGCCTCAATCTCCATATCAAAACCAAGCCTGACAAGGATTCAACAATGCTATCAAGCCCAAACCCAACCAAAGCGATACTCTGTGCTGCCAGACCGAATGCTAGTGACGCAACGGCTTCAATAATGTTGTAGCCCACGGTAAAATATTCAAGCCTTAAGCCCTTTCTATATAGCCCTTCCGTCTGAAAACCAGTGAGTCGTGTCCTGGCATGTGATAGCTCGACATCTTTCATGATCGAAATGGACCGTTCAGACCGACATCTCTCGTCAGGGCATTTAAAGACAGATAACGGCTCCTGTTTCGGCGGGGGAAGTATAGGGCGAAATAGGCTTGCGTATCAAGCAAAAAGCCGTCACTAGACATGAGGTTTGTGGTATTGAGTGGCACGAAGGAGTTAGCTATCAAACTAGTGACTAAATAGCTTAGAAGATACTATCACTATTTCCCCAGCCTTACCTGTACTACAACGGGAATGGGGAATGTGTGCGGCGGCTGCAGGCTCTATTTCCGGCGGATTCTAAGTCAGTTATGCCCTATCTCTGGCAATCTTTCCGGAGTTGGCCGACCGGATAAGGGCCAAGCGCATTTTTATCTTGTCGAATTCTCTTTCAGCAGCCGCTTTACCGCGGGGTGGATATCGGAGTTCTTTTCTGCTGACCTGCTTGAGGCCATTGGTCGGTTGGATAGTCGCGTGGATGAATTTAGCTTCAACAGCAAATAAAGGTTTCCCGCGGGTTCAGGAACAAAGACCCTCCATTGAAGTCTTACGGAATAAATCAGCTGTGCTATTCATAGCGGCCTATACCCTCCACTGTTGTGAGCTTCTGGGGATGTGGGCATGGACGCCGGCCTTTCTATCAGCTTGCCTGACGGTGTGTGGATCGGAGGATCTGTCGCCAGAACTTGGCTGTCCCTTTCCTTGCCTCCTTGTGATTAACCTCAACATTTAACACGATTTAACACGAGAGTAGCGATGGGTACTTTTACGATAGTAAGCTTAACAAGATATCTCGTTTTCTCATCAATTCAGTCGATATATTGCGGTTAGACCCGATTAGGCCGTCTGAAACACGAAATATGGAGCTTCTCGATTTAGGCTTGACCCTGAGTCTTTATTTGTTAGACTGACGGTAGCTTACCTGCCTGATTCCGCTCAAAGACCTTAGCTACCTTCTTAGGAGCTACGCCCGAAGCACCTAGTGGGAGGATCTACTATGAGGGATTTTGTTGACTATATTTCCCGTATCACGTTTCGCTTTATCAAGCCACATACCCCTTGGCTACCAATGGGATTTGCCAGATTCACACCGTGGAGGAGGTTCGGCACTGCATTGGAGCTTGCCAACACTAAGATTCCCTATTGTGAGGGTGAAATGAAAACGGATCTTCGCAAGATCTGTAACATTCCGAGGATGTCAACATTTGCCATAGGCGCTATAGTTAATGAGGGTGTATCGGTGATGAAAGAAGGGGAGGTTTTCGTCAATGTGGGGGTGTGGCATGGGTTTACGCTGTTGTCGGGAATGGTCAACAATGCACGGAAAAGATGCATAGGTGTTGATGACTTCTCAGAGTTCGGTAGACCCCGAAAGCCGTTTCTCAGAAGGTTTAACAACTACAAAAGACCGAATCATGAGTTCTATGAAATGCACTACCTCGATTATTTTTCAAATGTCCACGAAGGAAAGATTGGATTTTACCTGTATGACGGGAACCACAGCTATGAAAACCAAATAAGTGCATTAAGGGCCGCCGAGCCTTTCTTCTCAGAAAGATGCTTCATTTTGATTGACGATGGCAACTATAGTGAGGTGAGAGAAGCTGCAATGGACTTCATCTCTTCATCTTCCCACGAATATCGAACTCTTTTGGATAGAACCACTTTTTGTAACCACCATCCCACCTTTTGGAACGGAATCATGATTCTCCATAGGATCGATTAGTGTCAAGCCTAGCCTATGCTACTTAGCCCTATCTACTCTCACGATCAGCGCACTTTCATTGTGGACATAACGAGGCATGGCCCTAACGACAGGATATGCTGCCCAACTCAGAGGATAGCTCAATCCTTTGTCTTGTAGAGAGGCCGTCTTCTCAAGACTACCAGCGAAAATTGAGGCGCAGCCGGACAAAAGATTATCGGCATCAATAATTTTCTAGAACCAGAAAACGCCACATCAACCTTACCTTTTAGGTCCACGAAATCATACCTTGTTACTTTTTCTGTACAGACCACTCCCTAACTGACCCCTCCGCAACATCTTAGAATACTTAATAGATTTTGAAACCCTTACCCTGGCATGAAACCTGCTCCCAGCAAAGTCGTACTTTTAAGAGCTCCTCTGAATAATCGGAACCTTATAGGATGGAGAAAGACACCTACACCGATCTTCTAACTCAGAGGCACTGACCTAAGGGTTACGCACTGGCGTGAAAGGAGGTGAGGTCTGCTTGCTAATACTGGCCGCCATCCTATTCATAGCTGGTTCAGCGATGGCAGGTAAACGCCTTGATGTCATGGTAACGAGCAACTTTTATCTAAGCGGACCTCATTACAACCTGAATATCCACGGGAAGGATATCAACAAGGCATGGGCCGTGCACCGTAATAACTGTCGCAATACCGAGCCAGACCGTCAACTTTTTGACTTGCCCTCTTGATTTGGCGTGCCATACACAGTAATATACCGTTACCTTTATTGGCCCTATGGTGAAAGGAGGCAAGGATGAGAATGAATCGGACCAGGCGAATAGTATGTGTCAT
>Ga0209636_10000991_pt1 | contig 28374 bp, 32 predicted proteins | sample DeeMarSWOR152_54_FD_187464 | JGI IMG/M metagenome (GOLD analysis project Ga0209636, IMG submission 187464) | Marine sediment microbial communities from White Oak River estuary, North Carolina - WOR-1-52-54 (SPAdes) (version 2) | ecosystem: Environmental > Aquatic > Marine > Intertidal zone >...
CATCATTTTTTTTAGAAATCTAAAAGATGAGAATTCAAGCAAGCCAGAAAATCTCGGAAATTAAAATTTAGGCAGCAGCTGGCTCAGCTAAGATGTTGTTTGAAATTGCAAATTCTAAAACTTCGACGATTGCATATTCTGGAAGACCCAGAAGGAAGGCGATCGTTTTCACGTCTCGTTTTCCATCAACGAGGAAAAGGACATCTCTTGCATAAGGACCAAATTTCTCGAAGAGTGTACCGCCCACAGGGGAACCCTTGTCTAAGGCTGCAAGGAGGGCGTCACCACCTTGCGGTACGAAAGTAAGATCTATTCGTCCTTCTGATGGTGTGGGTGGTGGGGGAGGTGGTTCAACGGCTTCGACGGGTGGTGGTTCTATTGGCGGTGGCATTGCTTCTTCAACAGGTGGGGCTTCTGTTGATTCGGGGGGTGGGATTGGCTCTACCGATGGAGGAGGAGTTGGTGGTGGGCTTGTCTCAGGGGGTGTTTCAACTTCTGGTTCGGGCGGAGGGGGTGGAGGTGTCGGGGTTGGTGTAGGTGTTGGTGCGGGGGTTGGTGTAGGTTCAACAGGTTTTACTGGCATGGTCTTTAGTATGTTTAGATCAAGTTCGCGAAGTGCAAGCAGTGTTGCCTTGGTTTTGACGACAGCAATTCCGAGTGAAAGGTTGGGTGGAAATAACACGGCGAGTAGCCAATTCTCTGCAATTTTTGATATTACTACTAGCCCGGCTTCTGTGTTAACTGTCAGCTGGCTAATCTGTCCTTTGTAAAGGCTTACTGTCTGTGTGACCATGACCTCGGTGTCCGGGTCAAGGGTGCTTTGATAGACTATGTTGTCGGGTGATATGATACAGAATGCTTTGACCATGCGGTCGAATCGAAGATTGTCAAGTGCTCGCTGGACGTCCTCAACCATGGCTAATCCTGTGCCTCCGAATGCGCAATGTAGCTATACGGTATTTAGAGTTAGCGCTCTAAAATCTTTGCGCCCTTGCTCATTCGGTCATATTGATGTTGACTTTCTCACCATTTTCGTCTACGAACCCGAATCCTTTCCGCTCCAATTGAATAATTGATTCTGGTTTTACATCTTTAATGGCGGCCTCTCCTCTTCCCTCAATTATTTGAAGACTATCTGAATTGAGTTCACCCTTGATAAAAAGAACATTTGGAATCCTTAGTTCCACGGGCACCGTATCATCTGTAACCCATTGAATCTTCAATCCCGCCTGATCAAGTTCATCACCCGCAAAAACACAACTAATAGCCTTAACGGTCTTCTTTTCAACACGGAGATTGAATACGTGCTTTAGCCGAAAGATGTCTCCTTTCTTTAGTCTAGCAGCATCTTGCCCATCAATAAACACACGATCTTCCACTGTAACCGTTCGTGTGCCGCGTTCAGCGAAATCAGGGTGAAATGGAATGATAGCCTTTGTCGGTTTTCCATCTTCTATAATGACTGGTACCGGGGAAGTAACGCAATAATATCGACTAGCAATTGGGTCAACTAATCGACGATTAATACCAATTAACACTGACCAGTCCAAGACTGGTTGTGCCACACTTAACCCCACTTCTCGTGTCATTTCCTTAATGGTCTCAGGGATAATTCCCCGTCGACGTAAGGCTAGAAGTGTAGTCAACCGAATATCGTCCCAACCACTGATGAATCCAGATTCAATTAATGGTCGAATCTTCCGCTTACTTACAGGACTTCCTTCAATAGCAAATCTTGACCATTCCTGGATGAGTGGTTGCGGAAATCCAAAGAGGTCCCGAATATAGGCTTGGAGTTCCCCTCGGGTAGCAAATTCATTGCTTCGCAGAACGTGGCTAATGCCGTTGCGGTGGTCCTCTAATGCATTCGCAAAATCATAGGTGGGCCAGAGACGGTACTTCTCCTTCTGAATCGGATGGGGATAATCAATTATTCGAAAGATGTTGGGATCACGCATCACTGCATTTGGATGGGTCATATCAATTCTGAGGCGACACACTATCTCTCCTTCAGCGTAGTTGCCATCAATAATTTTGTCCCAAATTTCAAGATTATCTTCACTCTTTGTTTGGCGATGTGAACATGCGGTTCCCGTGCGTCGACTTGCCTTAATATCGTCGGCTTCGCATGAGCAGAAGTAGGCTTCGCCCCGATTTAGTAATTCACGGGCTTTTTCATAAAAATAAGGCAGGTCATCGGAAACCTTGAGCTCTTTATCCCATTCGATGTCCATCCATTGATAGCCATCTTTGAAGGCTTCGTAGTATTCTTCATGCACATTGCGTGGGTTTGTATCCTCAAATCGAAGAATTAACTGACCCTTGTATTTTCGTGCATAATACCAGTTAATGAACCCTGCGTAAGCATGGCCGATATGGGGGTATCCACTGGGTTCTGGAGGGAGTCGAGTGACTACCTTCCCCATCTTTGCTCCGACAAGTGATGGCAGTTTTTTTTCGTGGCTTTCCTTAGCCGATTCCAATAATTCCGGCGCAATTGATTGCAGCTCTTTAATCTGGTCAGTAAGGGGTATTTGGTTTATTTCATCCACAACACGATTCACTAGACTGGTGAGATCCTTTGCCTTTGTTCTAAGCTCTGGACGTTCAGCCAATAACTTACCAATAACTGCACGGGCATTTGCCTTACCATCAAACTTTATGGCATTGGCTAAACTGAATTTGCGAATTGTCTGCTCGATGTTTGCGGCGTTAGTTTCAATCAACGAGAGCCCTACCCGGTTTTGGCTTAATGTTCAAGGCGTAGAGGTACACCAATACTTTTTACGATTTTGATGGGAGCGTATTTTCCTCCATTATTTCATGTATTATCCGTGGATCTAATGTGCTAAGCCATGAAATATGCCCAACTGTATATTCATGACTGGTCCCTGCTTGGATAACCTCAATAGCGTCAGCTACTTCTTTCAGTGTCGCTTCCGTTGTATCTATCTCAAAAACCTTATCCCGTTTGTGACGCAAGAGCGCTTGCATTGTACATTCACCCAGAATTTCAGCTTGAACGTTTTCCAGAATCTTACTCTGCGACCATTGACGATTACTGAGTCTCTGGGTAAGGGTGATGGGGTTACATCGAAGCACCACCAAGAATTCAAGTATTTTTTCGGGTACTTCGTCTGCAAAATGGCCCACGATAACATAGGTTTTCGGGAATTCGCGAATGAGATTAATAAGGTACTGTTGTAGCTTTTCTGTATCCGCGATGAGAGTCTCACGCTTTAGATCTTCACCAAGTAAGAGCTGTTGTTCCTTGGCAAGGTGACTTAATTCAATAAGTGTGGCATTTAAGCGTTTAACCAATAGCTGACCTATACCCGTTTTTCCTGTTCCAGGAGTTCCTGAAATCGCTATTACCGAGGGCACAAACGCTCACCAAATGTTCTCATATCTTTGAACTGCTATTGTGATACAGTTCAATCTCTAGTAGGCTACTTGATAAGAATAGTGCCTAGATGTGAAAAATCTGCTTTTAGAATTTTTCTAAAACTATGTGAGCACGGTCAGCTCAAAATATTGTTGCCGCTTCTCTCGTTCATAATCTTCTAAAGCAGCTAATTCCCGTTGGAGACGAATACGATGGGGGCCAGTTGATGCAGCTATTGCTTGACGTAGGAGGCGTTTTTCTCGTCGGATATCCCGGTGCGGTGGGTCTTCTCTGGACCCAGAACTACGTCGAATGGGTTCAATACAATCGGTGCTCACGTATCTTACACCGACTAAAACCTCGAAAGCTACTATTTAAAGTCAGAGAGGGTTCCAGATAAGTGAAATAGACTTCCTAGTCCTCTTCTGTAACTTGATATCTGGTTCCACCCACAAAACTCTTTTTTTGCGCCACCATTTTTTTCGCCATCAGCGAGTTCAAGGCTATTGTTACCCGTGCTTGTGACCATTGTGTCGTGAGCATAATTTGTTCCAAGGTAACCTTGCCTCCTTTCCTCGCTGCAATATCGAGAATCGTTGCGGCATCTTCACTGAGGAACTCATCATGCATCCGAACCAATAACGTACCTTGAATTTCGCTAACCTGCACCATTTCGTCTTTTTCAAGTTGTTTGAGGGCTTTTTGAAATTCCTTATTGGAAAGCTGATTGAAACGATCAGTTTCGTGTATTCGAGAGTACAGATCAGCAGCCGACATTGTACAATCTTGGATTCCACTCTTCCGTTCTTGGGCGAGTAAATGCACGATTTGTTCAGGGAGTGTTTGAGGTGTTTGAACTTCGATGTGGAACTCTTCCTTCAATTGCTGGAGACGTGAATCTGCATCAGAAAATAACGGTGTCTTTGAGGGGGCCTGGTCATTAATAGCTTCAAGTCGAGAACGTAGTTCAGTATCCTTGATCGGTTCACTCTCGGACGTTTTCTTTTTCAGACGCTTTGTATATCGCCGAAAGGCTTCGTCAAGCTCACTGTTATCATCTTGTTCAGAGGGCATAATTGTAGCATCCCATTGTCGGTTCATTTAATCTAAGAAGTGTCGCACTTTTAAAGCCTCGGAGCTGCTCTTATCTTTAAGATGGGGTGGCAGGTTTGATTGAGAAATGCCCAATGCTCCTGTCAACAAATGTGGGTTCACAACATCTACGGAAATCAGACAAATTCCTGCTTGTCGGTTCATGTGTCCTCAATGAGCATCCCGAACTCTTCAAACGATATGCGCAAAATCGTGTTTGCCTCCAAGTGTGCCTTGAAACCTTCCACATGAATATGGCTGAAACCAAACTAGCTTGTATGATACACGTTCACAAACCCACTGAATTACTTGTTCTTACTGTAGACGGGTCACCCCATTGTCTTCAACTTCACATCCTCGCCGAGGACATGAACCGCTACTTCAACCACGAACTAAAAATTGAGCACATAGTAATCGAACAGGGAATACCCCATACTATTGAGAGTAATGCTGTGAAGACAGCCCGACATCTACACAAAATTCAACGTCTTTTAAATCCAGGTTAGTCGTCGGATTCTGACAGTTTCTAGTGGCACCTGAAAAGGTGTTCCAAGTTGGGTCGAATCAGAAGAAACTAATGGGTACTGAACAGAAGTACTTGTTTCTTTCAACTCAAAATATGAATTTTGAAAGACATGGTGCTTACTTGGTGTCTTTGGCATATACAGCGAAATCGCAGGCCCTGGACCTGGTGTGGAATTTACTTCAACCCAAACTTGTGGGAAAGAAAAGTAAAGATTCGTAACATTAAGCCAAACATCCTCATCGCGGTCTGTGTGAACAGAAATATCCGAAAACGGATAATACAAGGGTTGCGGATCGTTTCGCAATGTTTCGCCTGATTGTAAGAAATATTCATTCCCAGGCGTAGTAAGATCAAGAAGAATAAATGATGAATTCGTGAAGGCTGTGACATTCAAATCAAAGATGTATCCATAGAAGTTGTCTTGTGACAACGAGATATCAAAGGGATCTTCGTTAAATTCAATATGGGTCGCATTATCGATGACATTGGGATAGGGGAGGGTTAAGTTAGCAGTTCGGCTACCAATTCGCTCCACATTAGCCAAGGTAATATTCGCCAATAGGGTGGATTCATTGTAGACCTGTTTAGGGAAGACAAGGCGGACTTTCCCATAATTGTAAACATTAGTACCGTCGGGGGGATTGTGGAAGGTTATGTTGCAGTGGACTATTGTTGGAGTATTGTAGATGAGCGTGCCGTTTTCTGGTGTGATTGAGAAGGTAAAATTGAACAGACTAGACATGTCATCTTGGGCGAGGAAGCGGTTCTGGCTACTGTTAAGGAAGTAGTCCCAGAAAACCGCCCAGTGTCCTTTCATTTCCTCATGTCCTATGGTTCTGGTCCCGTTATCCTCAAGGAGGAAGGTAGGATATATGTCATTCAAAATATATTCATAACTATCCGATTCAACATTTGGCACAATATTGTACGCGTTGCCAAAATAATCATAGTAAACACTCAAATCAGGAAAGGTGAAGTTCACCTGAGATTCTCCAAAGTCACGGGTTATGGTGAGATTTAGAGGCATTTCTCCAAGTTGTGTACCTGCACCATAGCGGCCATGCATATACAGCACATTTACAGAACCGTTTTCACCGATGTAGACGTAAAAGGTGTCCTCTTGGAGAATATGAACCGTACCTAATTCTGGTTCAGGTGGTTCAGGTGGTACTCGCGGTATGAGAATCCACGCGGCTACGATAATTACAATGAGAAGGCTGACCACAAGGCCATAAGTCACACTTCTTGGTGTACGGCGAACGCGATATCGTTCTCGGCGTTCCCGCTTCCGCTGGAGTTTTTCTGGAATACGTTCCAGTCGTTTCTCCTTGCGTTTTTTCTCCTTGCGTCGTCGTGACACCGCGAACTTCCTGCCGCGCTAGGCGCATCGTCGATAATGCTTCCCGTATTTCAACCTTACGGCTTGGGAAATCAACAACCTGGTTGTTCGGAAAAATTCTCTTCCCGTTCCTTTCATCAGAAACTTTAAATGATTCATAGTGAACTGAGGTCGCGCCATCCAAGATTATGATTAAGCTGTCTTGAGGTGTGGTGGTTCAAATGTCAAAGAAAAAAGCTCCCGAAGAAAAGGTTCCTAAAGATGAGGCTCCCGAAGAAGCTGAACCTCAAGAATCGATAGAAGAAGAACCCGTCGTTGAGGTTCCTGAAGAAGTAGTTACTGACGTTGATGAGGAACCCGAAGAAGAAGAGAAGCCCAAACGCAAGACAACAAAGAAGACGCGGGCAAAATTAACAGTGCTTCAAGCCGCAATTTTTGAAACGATTCGGGAACGCCCACAGCGACCTCGAGCCATCCAAACAATCATCCGTAGTGCTGGTGGAGTAGATATTCCCCGCAATGAAATAATTCGATCTCTCAATGAACTACGGGATAAAGGGCTTGTTGATAAAGTGACAGCTAAAGCTTGGCAAGCGAAATAGAACACCACGCGTTCCTTTATTTTCGCCCTTTTAGTTCGGCAAGCGCGCGTTCAGCAATGTTCATTGCTTTTTGATATTTCTTCTCCGTTTTCTCTAATTCGGTCTGCAATTCACGAACCCGAACAGCTAGTTTATTATTTTCTCCTCGAAGTTCTCGGAGTTTTTGTTCAGTTGCTTGGAGTTCTGAACGTAAGGTATGGACTTGTTGTGGCGCTTGTCCTTCAGAGGCATCGGCTGTTAGGTGTTTGAACCGCTCTACTGCTGCTTTAATGCGTCCAGCAAAATCAGTTCGCAGGCGAATGCGTCGTTTCTCTAGCTCCTCTAATGTCTGACGTTCTGCAAAATCAAGAGGATTAAAACCGGTAGCGCCATGTGTAGTCTCACGGATGCGAACATCAAGGAAAAGAGGTACCTCAACAGCATCTCCTGCTACAACTGCTTGTCCAGTATCAAGGCGTTGTATGTCTTCAACCCAGTCTTTGGAGAGCCCCTCTGTGCTAGAGACTGTAATATCAACATCGCGGACATCAGTGAGTTGGTGAATAATCCACGTTCCCACCTGACTCCGTACAGTCGTGTCAAGCAATTGCGGTTTTTGTGTGATTACTACTAAATTGGCAGCGAATTTTCTCCCTTCTTGGGCTATTAGTCGCATCATCCCCGTTGTTGCGGCTTTTCCGCGATTTGGCGCTAAAAGATGGGCTTCATCGACAAAACAATAAAAGGGCGGAATTTCGCGGTTCACAGCTGCTTGATAGAGGTTATTCAAAATTTCTTGTGATAATGCTTCTTGTATTCCTAAGTCTAATCCTCGGAAGTTGATGATTGTTCCTTGGCCCGACACAATGAGGTCTTTCGGATGTGTTCCGAGGATTGCTTCGATTGGAAGATCAGCCCCTGGATTAGCATGCAAATCTGCAAACTCTATCACACTCAATTCGAAACTCCGTGGCTTCACACCGAACCTTTCATTGCCTTCCTCGGCTGGAATTTTTAGACTTGAATATTCTCCATGGCGATCTAAGACTACAATTGGAATACCTTTCTTCAGAAATTCTTCCATGATGACTGCAGTTGTGTAGCTCTTACCGCTTCCCGTTTTTCCAACAATAAATAAACGTCCTAAACGTTTCACGGGGAGACGAACTGGCACTGTATGGGCAGATAGGTGACCAACATACGCTGATTCTTCCTCTGAAATGTCAATGCCTATTGCCGTGCTCACAATCCGCGGGGTCGCTTTGTAGATCCTCATCTCAGGATTAAACGGTGTTCGTGGCATTGGACCTACAACGCTACACTGTCCAATCGTTTTTCCCTTCTCTCTCCAAAGTTCTTTACAAAGGAGCAGATATTCTTCGCCCTGATGAGTTATGGAAAGAAAGTCGTTTCGACCTACATCTCCCTGTTTTGTTACTTGTATCCGAAGTGTGTGAGTAGTTGTTTTTCCAATAATTGCAGCAACTGGTTCTATCTCTTCAGAATCCGGAGGGACTGCTATTGACTCTTCATCGTTCTCCGATGGTTCATTAGGTGGTTCTGAAGGCATGGCGATTACCTCATGTGTGTAAAGGCTTTGAAAGCACACCCTTATAGACTTCGTGGGTTCTCATAGCGATTCTCTTTTTTGACGATTTTCTCGCACAAAGACCGAATCAAATTTGAAGAAACCAACTAGAATAGTACAAACCCTACGTGAATGTGTTCAATCCAATAAAGCAACAGAACACTTTTTTCCTCTTTTACATAGTTTGATAGGAGGGTTTCATCGTGTCAACAGAGATTCCAATCGGGGAACTATCACCTAGTCTTGCCTTCGGTGCTGCTTATTTTTGCATTTCCTCAATAGGCACAAGGCTCAACCATATCGCTGAAACTTACACCGGAGAAGGGTTCTTTGGTACCGCAACGGTTTCCTTTCGGATGCCGAATACGGATCAGCGTCTGGAAGCCACACTTTTGGTTGATTCAAAAGAACCTGTGGTTAATCTTGAAATTTCTGGTGCTGACGAAGAAAAACTCCCTGGATACCTCAACGAAATTTCACAACGAATCACTGAGACAATAGAACGGTTTAGCATTGTCCCGGGCGTCAAACTCTCTCATGCCTCAAAAGCCGTTGTTGTAGAACGTAAAATTGACGAGGCACTTCACCAACTCCTCACTGATCCTGATTATCAAAAAGTATACGTCAAAGTTGCTGATGCTCGTGAACGCCTAATTCGGATTGGTGGTGACTTTCAGCCGGCTACTCTGGAAATGGGCGCTATCCTCGAACCTCTCGCTGGAAAATCTGGACCCATCCCGTCTGAGGAACATGAAGAGCTGGCACTAAACCTCCTTCGCTGGAAAAAGGAAATAAAGAAAGTCATCAACCAGCTGACGACTGAAACTGACGAAGAATAATTTCTCACGCCGTCAGGTGCTATACCGCCACTTATCGATTTTCTTATCCTTCTTGGTTTGCTTCTTGAAGAGTTTATAGTGTTTCTGGCACAAATACGCACGCCGAGATCGTTCATCTTGAAAGACAACACCCTCCGATTGAAGGGCTTCCCTAACCTTAGTTAGGGCAAAAGAACGCATGGCTTTTTCATTGCATCCATCCACACTACACTCGGATCCTTGCTTCACTTTACCCATCTAGTCACACTCCACAAAGACTAACTATAATCCACCTTCACTGCATCATAACCGCACTTTGCCACACAATCCAGGCACATTATACAGTCGCGGTGATAGAGTTTTCCAGGGGGTTGGGCTATGACATCAATGCCAACCGGACAGGCCTTAGTGCATCGTTGTTCTTCACAACGACCATGGAGGCATTCAGTGGCACTCCGAGAAACGGTGAGAAAGCTAAATTGACTGACTAGACCCATCAAGGTGCCGACAGGACAAATCCAGCGACAATAAGCACGAGTGTAGAAGAGAGCAGCTACAAGGACGATTAAGAGGAAGATGAGACGAATCCACATGATGGGAGCCCAACTAAGAGGTGATGGGTTCCATTGAGTGATGATTGGAGAGATGACGCCATTTAGCCAAAGGTAAGGAACGATGACAAAGAATGTACCCGAAGGACTGATAACTGACCACCAGGCCGTGGCAAAGCCTCCAGCGCTATTCAGTGAGTAGACGAGGCCTGCTTCAATACCGAGAAAGGTCGACAAACCTACCCATAAGACGAAGAACAAGGTGGTGAAGAGGAAAATGTATTTAATCCAAGAGAGGAGGCGATTTGTTTGCTTTGAGACTGTGCGAGTACGGATTGGGGTGAGAGAGCAAAGATCCTGGATGAAGCCAAAAGGGCAAACCCATCCACAAAAACTACGTCCAATCAAAATAGGGATGATTAGTACTGCGCCTAGGGCGATGAAGGGAAACATGCCTGCCTGTCCTATTAGTTGGATGATATCAAAGAAACCTGTAGCTGTTCCTTGGGCAATGCCATGTGGCATGTCAAAGACAACCGGAATATACCCAAAGATTGGAATAAGGAATGCTAAACCTGCAAATAATCCTGATTCAAGTAAGGGATCGTAACCCAAAACGTAGGTTATTCCTGCGTAGAATAACAGGAGGAAAACGATAAGCTGGAAGATGAATCGGATGATTCGGATGGCGAGTATTTCCTCAAAGGCTTTTTTCACCCAGTAATGTAAGGTTTTGTGAGGACGAGTTCTTTCTAAAATTGACTGCTTCCAACGGGCAAATCGGCTTCCCAACCGGTCCCTACTCCGTTCCTGCTTCTCTGGTGATTCTGTGTCAGTTTCGCTCACTATGCGAACCCCTTATGGTATTGGTTGTGGAAAGCCAATGGCATACGCGTCAGAGAAATATTGGAGCCATGAGCGAACCAGCTCATGTTGCCCTATTGCAAGTCCAAAGGCAAAGGCAGAAATTCCCAAACAGAGAAGGGCAATGGCAATGACTCGTCGGTTCATACTTACGCTACCTCCAGTGAGACGTTCAGAACTGCACTAGCGTTTAAAATGTTTTGTGTTAGGACGAGCTTTGCCTTATCTTAGTGAAAAATGAGCTAGAAACCTCGGAGAACTTCTTCAAAGATTTCGACTTGTTGACCAAGTATCTTTGAACGTTTCTCCATCTTATCTTTGCGAGATTTGTAGTCTACGTCCTTCACTTCACCAACGGAGTGACGGGCATCTAAGAGAGATAATTCATTTCGAACGGCTTTATATTGGGCCTTGAGTAAGGAGAGCCACTCACGAGCCAAAATGACCTGCTCTTGATAGAGGGCGTCAGCTTCATCCAAATTCTTCTCATATTCTTCCTTTAGACGAATATAGACGCTCTCTCGAACCTTTCCACTCTCTTTCAGTTCTTCGAGCTTATCAAGTCGCTCTTTTGACGCCGACCGTTCCTTCCCTGCCTTCTCAAAGGCATATTCCTTAACCTTTGACTTAAGCTTCTTTTCTCGGGTTTTCAAAGCTTTAATCTGCTTTTGTAAAGGTTTGATTTCCTTTTCTAATTCTGCAATTGAACGATCGCCCTCTTCAAGCTCTTTCTCAAGTGTTTCTAATTGTTTCAGCAGTTCCGTATCTTCCTCTTCCAAGCTCATCAGCTGCGAACGGGCTTCCAATTGAGCTAATACCTCTGCAGGAACTTCTGTCACCGGTGCTCGTTCCGGCACCCTTTCTGGCGCAACACGCCCTGTCGTAACTGGACGGGAAACTGGCGTGGAAACAGATGCACCCATTTTCGTTCCACAATACTTACAAAATTTCGCTGTATCTTTAACGGATTGTCCGCAGTTCGGGCACACTCGTGGCATACACTCACCTGCCGAATCTCTTATAATTTCAAACCTAAAATACTTCGCTAACTGTCTCTTTCGCTCTATAATTACTTGAAAATGTCCGTAAAGTATATTCCCCTGAAATAACCACCATTACATGAACAAAGAGGGACAGGCTCTATGCAATTTGATCTGTTCAGTTTCCTCCTAACCTATTGGTGGATTGTCGTTATCCTCATCTTCATCATCATTCTACTCCTTATTGTCCCGTTCATCCGCGTCCTTAAAGAATACGAACGCGCAGTCATTTTCCGGTTGGGTCGTGCTGTTCCCGGGGTTAAAGGTCCCGGCGTCGTCTTCTTGCTACCCATTCTTGATAAAATGGTCAAAGTTGACCTCCGCGAACAGTATTTCGAAATCGAACACCAACGCTGTATCACCAGCGACAACGCTCCCGTCGACATCGACCTCCTCATTTACCACCGTGTCGTCAATGCTAGAGATAGCGTTCTCCGTATCCGTGGCTTTAGCGGCGCTGCCCTCGGCATCAGCCAAACCACACTCCGCGCCGTCGTTGGTGATATTACTCTCGACGATGTTCTGGCTAAACGCGAATACATCAACAGCGTGCTCCGCGAAAAACTCGACGAGAACACCGAACCATGGGGCGTCAAAGTCACCAAAGTGGAGATTCGTGAAATTCTGCCACCTACAAAGGTAAACGAGGCTATGATTATGCAGATGGAAGCAGAAAGGCGCCGTCGTGCAATGGTCACAGAAGCCGCTGGTAAACGCGAGTCTACCATTGCGGTTGCTGAAGGTGATAAACAGTCAGCCATCCTTCGGGCGGAAGGTGAGCGCCAATCTGCTATTCTTCGCGCCGAAGGTGAAGCGTTAGCCTTGCAGAAGATCTTTGATGTTGCTAAAGGCATCGATGAAAAAACCATGACCATCCAATACTTAGAAACTCTACAAGCACTTGGTGCGAGTCCCAGTACGAAGTATGTGATTCCCATCGAGTTTACACAAATTATCACACCAATTCAGAAATTCTTGAAAGGCATCAAATAGTTAACTTATCGAGTGGGATGAACCGGGTGGGTTCAGCTACCCGGATGCATTCTAATTCGAAATGCTATTTCACTATCTTCAAAAGCATGATTTTCGAAAATTTCGTGCGAATAAAACTACGTCGCGTTTTAGAGATTTACTTAGCCGCAGCTTGTACTTTTTCCTTTACAGTTTCTCGGGTATCATTATCAAGGACAGTAGTATAGGAGTCATAACCAGGAAGCCCTGTGGTGATTTCTTCAATTAACAGCATGAGGGCTTTTTCTGAGTCCATATCTCTCACTTCAAGACTAGCATCATCAAAGATAAAACTAGCCTCCTTCCATTTGCCCTCTCCGACCTGATACATCATATAGAGATAATCATCGGTCATCAGAATAGCGGATTTAACCTTCCAGGCATCTTCCAAGATTTCAAGAGCTTTGTTTGCGTTCTCCTCTTTACTCATGAGACATCACATCAGTGTAAGTGTACTCTCCATTGCCTCATAAAAATACGGTGGTAGAAAAATGGTAAACCTTCCCAGGTATTAGGGTTTGATCCACGAAAATACGAAGTAGCGAACTTTCCTCGATTCTGTTGCAGTTGCCAACACAAACCGTTTTCGTACAGAAGTTGCGAGTCGACCTGCGCGGACGACTTCAATGGCTGACACCTCATCGGATTTTGCAATGACTTCAACAATGAAGAGCGAATGGTCAATACCTGGACCTTTACGATACACAGCAAAATCTGCCCCAAATTTCAAACCTGGACGAACTACGAATCCTCGCTTTCGAAGATCTTCATAGACTTGGTATTTCCGGCTGAATTCTTTATGTTGCTTCTCAGCAATCTCGATTAACTTCTTTTCTTTCAGGGGCGTTTTGGCATCTTCAGTGTAGACTTCAATAGTGCCTTTTCGTAGTAGATGAAGCGCCTCAAAAAAGGAAAGCTGTGAGGGGCGATCAAAATCAGAGGATTTGGGTTTTCGAATGCCAAGGGGCTTACCATAGAAACCCTTGCTGTAAAGAGTCGATCCATCTGCAGGGTTCCATACAACTACTTTGTTCTCAACAATTTGTGCAGAAATACGGGAAGTTTTTGGCATCGCAACTCACAGTGGAATTCTTCTGGGTAATTTGAGATTACGGGATTTAAAAGGAGTCCGATTAAACTCTGGCAATGGCAATTATTCGTACTGCGTCCGCTGCATCCTCTGCTGCATCTGCTATTTCCTCGAGGTGTTGCCCTAAATCCTTTAGGCGCAACAGGACTTTGATATCGAGATTGGATGAGTACAAAAATTGGGTGAATCCTCGATGAGCCGCATCTGCGTCACGTTCAGCTGCATCAACCTCAATCGCTAGCTCAACGGCTTTTTTAGAATTCTGTTCTAAGAACATAATTGATTGGCGCATCTTATACACTGCATCCATAAGAGCGTCGAGTAAGCCTTTGAAGTGTTCACGAATTTTTGCATCCGGTTGAAACTCTTCCAATCCTTGAAGATCCCACGCAGATGCTTCACAAAGATCAGCGATATCATCAGTACGCATTACTAATCGGAAGTAATCGCTACGTCGAAGCATGGTTTCAACCACGGACAGTTCATCCAGAATAGTCCGTTTAACATTGTCAGCTTCTCGTTCAAGCATAGCTAGTTTGTTAAAGTGATCCTGCTGGCGTTCTTTTCTTCCATCCATCCAGTCTTCTATCATAACACGAAGGGCTTTTGCAGCTCGTAGCACGATACCTGCATGATCCTGGGCTATAGCCATAGCTTTGTATTCTGCGCGATTATTAGATCGTTCCAAGGTCACTTTCGTTCAACCTCTCGGCGTTGGTGGGTCAGGTAACCACCTATTAAAGCGTATCGAATCCGCTTCAAGACCCCCCAATTAAAATGAGAGGAACTGTGAGCACCACTACAATGATTCCTAATGTTAAACAGAAAATCCACCAGGGTAGCTTCAGGGCATAATAACGAAATACAGCCAAGGCTCCTAATCCCGCAATAAAGGCCACCACCATCAATACAAGCAATATCGGAATCAAAGGCACAATCAGTAAGACATTTCCAAAGATAAGGTCAACGGCTACAACACCAAAAGCTGCGGGCACTCCTAATAGTAAGCTTAACCGGAGTGCTTCATCTCGCCTCACACCTCTAATTAAAAGCCATGTTAATGTCATTCCCGATCGGCTTATTCCGGGTAACACAGCTACACCTTGGAGTAGCCCTAATACAAAGGCCTCCCGAAGTGAGATACCTCCTAGTGTTAGGTCACCCTGTACGCCCGGCTGAAAATACAAGACAATACCAGTCACAATAAGGAGAATTCCAACAAGGAGGGTCACGAAGCTTCCCAGAAGAACCGTTACCAGGCTTCGTAGTAAGAAATACAAAGGCAAAGCGACTATCACGGTTCCAATAGTACCCGCGACAACAAAGGCAAATAGTGGACCAAATAATTTCCTTGATTCTTTCTCGGCAGTTGGGATTTCTTCTTTTGGAGGTCGGATTTGTATGACAAGGGGGCAAAAGATGTCATGACGATAAAAGGCAATCACGGTGAAGGCGGTTCCAAGGTGTAACCAGAAAATCACCGAGAGCGCGAATTCAGGGGTGAAATGATAGATGTTTGCGGCAACAAGCAATATCTGACCTTCACTGCTCACAGGCAGATATTCTAGCAATCCTTGTAATAGTGCTAAAATCAGTAACGGGATAATCATTAGCGCGTTCACCGTTATTGTCTCCGATGGTATGTCTCTCGCCTATAAGGATTACCTGAGAAAAGGCGCCCATTATCGAGTATCCATAAAAGACTTGAAGTTAGTTTCTAGAATCCCTAATTCGGCTTTCGCGAGCTGGCGAATCGCTTAAAGCCTCCCGTTGTAAGAAGCCTTTCGAGGACTAGCAGTGGATTCAGATCAGGACTTTCCATCCGTTGAAAGCGAGAAGTTAACGCTCCTCCGACAAATGGTTCAAGATGATACTGTAAAACGAGAGCTCTTACGCTGTCTCAGCGATGGAATATGGCATACTACCTCGGAGTTGGCACGGTTCGCGCGCGAAGCAAACCCTGTAATTGGTTTAGTGACTGTGGGTACAATTCTAACTCGTATGCAAGAGCAATTGGGTGAACATTTTCTTGAGCAAATGGTGCAAAAAGCCGAAGAAGGCGTTTCCTCGTGGCGGATTGGTGTGGAATGGTTAGATGTCGTGAATGAAGTGCTAAAACAGAAGGGGAAACCTACTAAACCCTCAATATTCGATGAATAGCGCCAAACTTTCTGAAATTGACGATGATTTTTCGTTCGATTTGTATAAAAACACGGTCTAAGAGAGCATTCATCAGGAATAGCCTTTTAATCGGTGGAAAACTTAAGTAGGAGCAGTGAGAACGGTTATTTTAGTAAAATAACGGTGTGACCCATGCCAAGAGAAAAAACGACACGCATAGTTCCCCTTGCCCCAATTGATCGCCTCATCCGCAAAGCTGGTGCAGAACGAGTCAGTGAACACGCTGCCACGGAACTCGGCGAAGTCCTTGAGGAACTCGGAACCGAAATTGCCTCCATCGCCAAAGAACTCTCTGAATTTGCTGGACGGAAAACCGTTACCCGCAAAGATATCCGACTGGCCTACAAGCAATGGAAAAAAACTCGCCGGTAACATAGCCAGGACAACGAACAATCTCAAGGCTTAAAATAAGTTCCATGACACAATCATATTCTGTACCCTAATTTTTAGTAGGTGACAACATCATGCCACGTCGTTCACTTCGAAACAACCTAATCACCGAGCGAACAAAGACGATTCGTTATGCCATTCGCGATGTCGTCGTCACGGCCAAACACCTGGAGGCGAAGGGGAAAAAAATTACTTACCTCAACATCGGCGACCCAATCGTCTATGACTTTGAAACACCCCCATTCTTAGTTGAAGCGTTTTGCGATGCTGCAAAACAAGGTCATAATGGGTATTCGGCTTCGGCTGGTATTCCAGAATTTCGAGAAGCCGTGGTTGATAAGGAAAAACGCATTAACAAGATTTCAATTGGAGCTGCGGATGTTATTGCTACTGCAGGGATTTCTGAAGGCATTCAGATGATGATGGCGGCACTTGTTAGTCCCGGCTCTGAGGTCTTAGTTCCTGGACCAACCTATCCTCCCTATTTGGCATTTGTCCGCTTCTTTGGTGGAACAGCACAAACCTATCGCTGTATCGAAGAAGAAGGTTGGCGACCAGATCTTGATGACATTCGTGCAAAAATCACCGAAAACACCGCTGCGATGGTCCTCATCAATCCAAATAACCCCACAGGCGCTGTATATCCATCTAAGACGGTTCAAGCCCTAGTTGACATTGCTGGTGAATTTGGCATCCCCTTGATCTCGGATGAAGTCTATGATAGGCTTGTTTATGATTTGGTTCCAACAAGCACTGCAGCTCTCGCAAAGGATGTTCCCGTAATCGGTTTCAACGGACTTTCAAAGGTGTATCTGGTTCCTGGCTGGCGTATTGGTTACATGTATTTCCACCATCCAAACCAGGACCTCGCAGAACTCAAAGAACACATCCTCAAACAAGCCCGCATCCGTATTTGCACCAATGCCCCCGCTCAATACGCTGCCTCTATCGGTCTTCGCGAATCTGATACCTACCTTAAAGATGTCATATCCCGGTTACAAGACCGTAGAGATCTCGTTTGGAAACGACTTAACGAAATCGATGGAATATCAACATCAAAACCAGAAGGTTCCTTCTACATTTTTCCCAGCATTGATTTGCAGAACCGCTGGTCAACCGATGAAGAATTTGTAATGGCGCTTCTTAAGGAAACAGGAGTACTTGTCGTTCACGGATCTGGCTTTGACCCAGTATTTGGTTCAGACCATTTTCGATTAGTCTTCCTTGCTCCCCCACCTATTCTCAATTCTGCCCTTGATGCAATACAAAAATTCGTTGAAAGCTAATACTCAATCTGCACAAAACTAAGTATCGGTTAGTCTTCCTCTTCGGGTTCTGGTGGTTCAGTAAATTCAGTTGGTTCTGTTGCTTCTGCTGGTCTAGCAATATTCATTCGTGCTTCTTGAACCATTCGCCCAATCGTCCCAAACATCCGCTCGGGGGAAAACATCGGCATCGATACGCTGTTTTGGATAGCATTGAAGATTTCATTATGATTCAAATCGGTCGTCAGGCGAGTAGTACCGATTTCAGTTGGACCACGAAAAATCCGAACGGCCCATTGATCTGCCACACGTCCGAGTTCTACTAAATATGACGTCATGGGGAGGAGGTATTTTTGGGTGATGGGTTGATATTCTTGGGACATCAAAAGCCGCCTCTATTTATCGTATCCATCGACATGAGCTAAAAAGCCTTTGTGCCCGGTTTTTCTAGCACTTCAGAGCTGAATCTTAAGCAAGAAGGGCTTGAACTTCGTCAGGGAACTCTATTTCGATATCATTGCGAACCAACTTGGAAATTCCAGATTCAAGGCGTTTTTGCAGGGTTTTTAACCGCGCAGTAATCCGGGTGACTTGTTCCTCTATATGCGCGATTTCAGATTTCACATCCCGATGCTCCCACTCAGCACGTTCCAAGGATTTCTCCAAATCTCGACGCTCATCCGACGACACCGCACTCTCTAGCTCATCTTTCCGAGACGCAAGGTTGGAAAACCGCAACCGATACTCATCTAAGTCCCCTTTCTCAACTACCCCGGTCTTCCGATCCAACACTTTTCGATTCAAACTCGCCTTAAAATTCATCTTACCATTTTGAATAGCCTCCGCCAACGCCATCAATCCTGCTTTCAACCGCTCAAGATCATCTGTATCACGCTGGAAAGCCGTCCACGGATCCTTCGAATATGCATCGGCCCCCTCGCCCGCTACTGAGGAGATCATTATCGACTGGCCTGCCGCCTGACTTACCTTCTTAAACGGTTTCTTGAGAAAATTCAACTGGTTCGTCACAATCATTCGAATACTATCAATTTCCTTGCGGATTCCATCGATCTCCGCCAAGCCAGAATCCATCCTGAACTGTTCAATCCCCTCCTGGTGTTCCTCGACCCTCCCCGCGGTCTGCTCCTTCTGTTCCCTTAACTTCGCCAATTGTTCAGATAATGCCAACACGTGTCGAGACCGCTCATCAATCTCCTCTACTTCCTCACCAACCAGTTCCACCTGCTTCGGTAATTTTTCCTTTTCCCAATTTTTCTTAATCTTCTGATATCCCTGTCCAATCGACCTAAATTGGTAATCCAACTCTTTGATAATCTTCTTATGCACACGCGGTAACCGCGGAATATACCGCCGCCCAGCATGCGTCGTATCCTGCAAATAATCCTCTAAATCATCCAGCAATTCCTCTACCGAAGAATAGGTAATCTCCTCTGGAAACACCATGTCCTTTGCACTACTTTTCAAACGGCTCGCTAACTTCTGAGCCGAACCGGGCACCGTCAACTCCCCATCAATCACTACCTCTTCCAATAGCTCATCCGACGTCTCTACCGTTTTCACCAACGCCTCATCAATCCGGTCCAACTGCTTCTGAATATCCAACCGATAATTCGAAAGCAACTCACTGGTCCGCTCAGCAAACCACTCCGGCAACTCATGCACGCCAATCACAGTCAATCTTCACAGCCTCGCTTCACAAAACAGAACCACCTACTAAAAAAACTACCTCAAGAGAATCCTAATCACCACCCCGCCCAAGCAGCTTGCACGAAAAGCTTATCAACGCTCTTCCATAGTCAAGAATGCAACGCTAAAATCTTATGCTGTGGTGAGCGGGCAATTATCCATAATGCAATTCTTTTCAACATCAGCCCCCGCAAAGACGAAGTCGGGCTCCAAGCCAACGTCATCTTCCACAAACAATACTGGCGCGTCCCCCTCAGCGACAACATGATCGGCGAATTCTTACGCGCCTACAAAGAATTCATGAGCCACGTCCAAAGCACCGACCTCCCCGCCCTCCCAATCCACATCCAAGGCACCAAATTCATCTTCACCAACATCGAAGACCTCCTCCTCGTCTTCATCAGCCACATGCAAGACGACGACAGCCGCGTCAACGAAAAAGTCAAAACCGCCCTCCGCATGCTCGTCGGCAAATACGGCACCGAACACATCAAAGACATCGCCACCAACAACAACACCCAACCCATCGAAGACCTCATCGACAACTACATCATGAGCAAACTCAAAGTCAGCCTCGTCGGCGAAGGCGGCGTCGGCAAAACCACCCTCCTCCGCCTCCTCAAAGGCACCGCCCCACCCACCGAATACGTCCCCACCATCGCCCTCAGCATCGAACAAATCGAAGCCACCCGCTACGGCACCTACCAAATCATCCTTTGGGACTTCGCCGGCCAAGAACGCTTCCGCCGCCTCTGGACCATCTACTTCCGCGGCTCAGATATTGTATTTATTATTACGGACTCCACCCTCAACAACGTCATCGCCACCAAAGAAATCCTCGACGTCATCCGCAAAGACGCCCCCGGCGTCCCCGTCTGGGCCATCGCCAACAAACAAGACCTCGAAGGCGCCCTCTCCCCCGAACTCGTAGAACGAATTTTAGGTATTCCAGCATTTGGTATGGTCGCCATCGACCAAGCCCGCAAAGAAGAGATGCTCCAAATTTTGCTGGATGCAGTCGATCGCTACATCGGGACGGAGTAAAGAGCTACTACTTTTTTAATTATATTACTCAGTTGATCCACGAATTTCATCCAAATATTCCGATAAGAATTCAATTCGCATATCTTGATGGTTGCTGATGTCCTCCCAATAACCATTCGTGGACATTACCAAGCCGCTCTGAGTGAGTTTGGCGATTCTGGATGCAATAAATGTTACCGAAAAAACTGCATCATCAGAGGTGTGTATAAGTGTCAAATTTTTTCTGTTAGATACGGCCAGGTATCATGACTTCTGCAGGAATTTTGATTTCTGGGGCGGTCCACATGCGGAGTCGGACGCCGATGATGAATTGTAAAATGATGGAGATGAGGGAAAGTAAGAAAATGAGGATGACCAGGATGAGGGCAAAGTTGAAGATCATATTAACGATTGCGAGACCGACGAGAAAGGTGCCGCTCTTCACAGTTTTACTGCTGTTCGTACCGCATGAATTCTCACTTAGTTATGTTGGAGGATGGATTGCGGTGCAATTCCTCTTTGTGCTCGTTTTGGCTATTCTTGGTGGGTGGCAGATTGCGCTTGGCGCTTCGGTCCTGCTCCTTTTGAAGTTGTTACTTCCAGTCACACTGTTAGTGTTATTCCTTCCCTTACCGAATCCTTTGACTGTTGTATTCCTCTTTATGTCTGGTGTCATCGTTGGCATAATTATTCTCAGCAGTCTTAGCTGGAAATTGGCGTACCGCTTCTGCGATTCGCACCTCATTCAAGGTGGCGCGGTCATAGGGATTATGGGGGGTACGATTTGGCTAATCGTTCTCGTTATCCTGTGGTTCTACATGAATACGCTCTAGCCTAGTTAACTATAAGTCGCCTTTAGTCGGTTCTTCAACAATGAGACCCGCGATGAGGGCGAGGAGACCAGGGAGAGAACCCAGGAATATGAGTCCGAGGATGCCGATGACGATGAGACCTGTCTTGTGAAGGTCTGGGGTGTGTCGCCAGCGTAAAGTGTAAATGGCGACGATAAGAGTGGGGATGCTACTGATGAGTGCGATTATGGGAATGAATAGGATAAGCCAATCAAAGATGGTGGTCAACATTGCTAGTGTTGCTGGATCAATTAAGGGGGCTAGGCTTGCCAGAAAGGTGGGTAAGAAGTACCATGCCCAGACAGCCACAACAATTTTGCTCACAAATTCGACAATAAATAAAATGCCAGCAACTAAAGTTAAAGTTCGAGCTGTTTTTGTGCTCATTTTGTATGATTCACCTTTTCAGAATCTAGAGGCTGTAGTGTTGCCTGAGTGAGCTTATCGTTTCGGTGCTAAAAAGTTATACAATTTTTATTCATAAGAATTGATGAAGGTATAATTAAAATTCAACGAGGTTTTGACAAATGGATCGAAAGTATGTGTCTTATTGTGGAAATTATTATTGTGCCCTATGCGCCTATCATACTGGCAAATTAGTGGATGCGGCCTCGCGTTTACTTGAAATTGTGAAGCACTATGAATCGCTCAGGCTTATCGCTGAAAGCGATGAGAGTGTGGATTTTGACGCATTTAATAAGGGTTTGGAGTGGTTAGCGTCGAAGGATCAAGCCTGTAAAGGTTGTCGGCTGGGGGGTGGTTGGTCCTGGTGGTCAGACTGTCCCGTTCGGACATGTTGTGTGGATAAGGGCGTCGAGTTCTGCTACCAGTGCACAGAATTTCCCTGTAAAACACTCACAGAGGGTCCACTACAGGGTTATTTACAACGATTCATTGATGCGAATCAACATATTCAACAAATTGGTTTAGAACAATGGATAAAGAAACGGTATGGCCAGGAGCTGAGTAACTCGACTCGTAGTAAGCTGTAAGGAGTCGAGAATGAATGCACTGCCAATATAGTATTATCATACAGTGTTTAGAATTGGAGTAAAGCGAATTTTTAGTTGCTTCCGCTCTTTTTTCAATATGACAGTTTTCCGCCAATTGGTATCATCACTTAATGGGTAATCAAGTCTAAAATGCGATCCTCGACTTTCTCTCCGTGCTAACACTGCTTCGAAAACCAGCTTGGCTAAAATCAGCATTGATCGCATTTCAAATGCTAGTACTAGTTGAGTGGGGGTTTGAGCTTGTATTTGTGGCAGTATAGTTCCTTTGATTTGGTCTAATCGTTCGAGACCCAGCTGAAGCCCTTGTTGATTCCGAACAGGTCGACAGAACTTGGAGAGCGTGGCCTGAACCACGGATTTCAAATACGTTGGGGATTGTACTTGACGCTTGGTTTTTTGTAATCCATAAATGAAGTCTTTCACATTTTGTGTGCTGGTTTGATCGATTTTGATGAAGGTGTGCTGTTGGGCATAGTGACTTGCTTGTTGCCCTGCCTGTTTACCGAAGACTATAATCTCGGTGAGTGCGTTTCCACCTAATCGGTTCGCTCCATGAACACCGCCAGTGACTTCGCCTGCAGCAAATAAGCCGTTGATGGAGGTGGCACAAGCTGTATCGATTCGTAGCCCACCCATTGTATAATGGGCGGTTGAGGCAATGCGAAGTCGTTTTCTTGTTAGAATATCTATCAATGGATGAAGTGTGTTCTTCTGGATTTCGTGTTCGTAGATGTCTTCAAAATCGGCTTGTGAGAGGGTTGTTAGGTCAAGAAGAGCGTAATCCACGTTGGACTCTTCTTTGATGAGTTCCTGTTCCATGGCGACAATTAGATTGTCACGCAGAATGGGGGTCGTCAGTAAACCGTATATGGCTAGAATAGGTTTCCCTTGAGAATTGAGTACTGGCCCCTCAGAAACGAGATGTTTTGTGGCTTCAATTAGCCAATCCAAGATGAATATGCGAGGGATGCCTGGATCAATAAACATTGGAAGAAACTGTATAAATTCTAAATCTTGGACTTCTGCTCCACTCTCATAGGCTAACACAAGGCCATCCCCGGTGATTCGGGGTGGATTATCATTTCGGGAAAACAGGTGTGAATAGCCTCCTGTGGCCAAAATGGTTGCTTTAGCTGAGATAATAAGAAGTTCTCCTGTTACCATATCAAGGGCAATAATTCCAAGGCACCGGTTGTCTTGAACAATTAATTCAAGTGCCATGGTACGCTCAAGAAGCTTTACTCCGGCATCCACCGCAAAGTTGGCCAAGGCTTGTGTTAGGTAAATGCCTGCAGGTGGCTTTTTGGCAACTGTTGTTCTACTTTGTCCGAATAATAGGGGCACTTTGAAGGATTGCAGTTCTTGAAGCGCGGAATGCGATTCTGAAACCAAGAGATGAACCAGTTGGGAGTTGTTAAGAAATTGCCCTGATTCCAATGTAGCTTGGAAATGTTGGCGTTTTGTATCAGCATCATGTGCTGTACGGAAGGTTCCCACTGCCATGGCAGTACAGTTTGCTCGACCAACCAAGCTTTTAGTAATAAGCAGAATCGTGGCATTTTGTCTACGTGCTTCAATTGCGGCGCGTAATCCTGCTCCACCAGAACCAATAATCAAGACATCCGCGGAATACTCCTTCACACTACCCTCTTCCAAGCGACCGATTATGTTAATCTCAGTATTAAAGCTCTAAAGCTTTCAGAATCTCTTCTGTTCCTTTTCTTTCCATAAATAATCCATTGGGGTGAAAATTCACTTTTTTAATTTAACTTGATTTTTTAACGTTTCAAGGTCAGTGGCAGATGTATAAATAATTGGTTTAAAACCAAGATGTTGCCAGAAGGCTTCAGCTTCTTTGTTCCCGAGAACATACCGTAGGCTGATATGACTAACATTTTCTACTTCAAAGTACTTGCAGAGTTTGTGTATCAGCTGAGTGCCTATTCCATGTCGTCTATAGTTTTCCAATACAAAGATCATGCCGATTATCCCCGCTTCATTAGGTTCGTATTCAATTCGTTTAAGGATCTGTCCATAGGCAAAGCCCACGATGTTATTATCCTGTTCGGCAACCAGAACAAGACTCGTGTCGTTGGTGAGCAAGTGGCTGACATCGTGGACCAATTTCTGCCGCCCAGCCTTGGTGATTCGCCATATAAGTGGATTAGACTGCTCTACGTGCTGTTGTAATTTTATTCGTAAATTCAAAATTTTCTCCTGATCAGCAGTTGTCGCTCTTCGAACAAGCATTCCAAATTCTCTCCTTATTTGTCCAAACCCTTGTTGTATACATCGGTTGGTGTGGACTCTCATTTCTGTTTCTTTGGGGTGGGATTCTGCCTTTCGCACCTTCAACGTGAATCTTCTTTTCATACATCTTCTATCCCCTCAATTCGCGCTAGAGTCCATCTTCCCTTATCTGTCAGATCATAATATTGTCTTTTGGATTTTCGATAGGTTTGAACGGAGCGTGTTCGTGTGATAAGACCAGTGCGTATCAGCTCGTTAAGGTGTTGATACACACTTGATACTGAAACCTTGACGCCTGTTTCTGCAATTAGTGTCTTCCAAATAGCATAGCCATATGATTCATTTCTTTGGAGAATCTTAAGGATGTGGAGTTTAGTTCCGCCCAATTTTGTTGTATACTTTCGTTTCTCAACGCGACCAAGAAGATGTTCTATATTGGTATGGCCTTTTGCAATGGTTTGAGCAATTTCTGGGTATTTTAATCCCATCCCAGTAATTACACAGATGATTTTATCTCCTGTGTCAATTGAACCTTCTCGAAGTATTTGATGTAAAGCTGCAATAGTTGCAGCTGATGCGGGTTCAGCAAAAACACCTTCTAAACTAGCTAATGAACTGACGGCATCCAAAATTGCACTATCTGAAACTGAAACAGTAAAGCCCTCCGATTCACGAATTGCATCTAAAGCAAGTTTTCCACAAGACGGGTTTTTCATTCCAATATCTATAGCTATCGTCGATGCCTTGGTTGATGGTTCAACGGATTTACTGCCCTTTTGAAAGGCAGTAACAATGGGGGCACATCCTTTTGCTTGTACGCCGATGAGTTTTGGTGGTTCCTTTTCCATCCATCCGAGCAATTGTAATTCTTTGATTGCTTTCCAAATCATTGAAAGATGACCACCATTTCCCATGGGCACAAGAATCCAGTCTGGGGGAATCCAATCGAGTTGTTCACAAATCTCATAGCCTGTGGTTTTCACGCCCTCAAGAAAGTAAGGGCTATGACCAATTATTGTGTGTGCATTCGGGGCTCTTTCTATCGTTCGTGCTTCTCCCTCCTCGCGGTCTTTCACTATTTCTAATTCTGGTTGATAAGCGATTATTTGGTAGAGTTTGCCAATGTCGACTCTTTGTGGCACAAACACATGACTTTTCATTCCTGCTCTAGCAGCATAAGCAACTACCGAGGCTGCAAGGTTGCCTGATGAGCCACATGAAACGGCTTTGAAACCAAGTTCTTTTGCTTTTGATATTTCAACACTTGTTCCGCGATCAATGAAAGCCCCTGTAGGATTGGTGGTTTCATCCTTTAGGTAGAGCTGTCGTAAACCCAGTTTTTGGGCGAGGCGGTCGCATTCATGCAGAAATGTTCCTCCCTCTCCTAGAGAAACAATGTTCCGCCGATCCTGTACTGGAAGCAGTTCAAAATACTTCCAAACACCTGGTTCTCTGTCAGCTAATGATGAAACATCAATCTGATTATGGATTGCTTCAAGATCATAAACAACCTCGAACAAACCACCACATTGAGGGCACCCATGTATTGGAGGCGACGGGCGTTCCGTTTCGTAGGCGCATTCTGAACATCGGAGCTTTGACATTGCAACTAATATTCTATTTGTTGCCTATATATAAGTAATTACTTATATAATCCCTTTTTCTTTCTCAATTTTGAAGAGGTGGTCTTAATTGACTGCGATACATCTCAATTCATTATTCAATAAAAAAATCAAACTTCAACAAACCAGGGTTTTTTCTTCGACTTCGATTTTTGGTGTTAACAATCCTGTTTTTTCTCGTCCATCCGTGTTTTTAGCACTCACTGCAATTTTCACAGCTCTGACGACGGTTACGACGCTTCTGATAGTTATCCCTTTCCCTGCAACCTCTGGGTACTTCAATCTAGGTGATTCAATGGTAATGATTAGTGGACTACTTTTGGGTCCACTGGGAGGGTTCATTGCAGGTGGAATGGGGTCCGCTCTTGCTGATATGGTTGGATATCCTCATTTTGCTCCAATTACTTTCCTTGTCAAAGGATGTGAAGGATTGGTTGTGGGCCTCGTTACCCAGCAAAATCAAACTTCGTCTCGAATTTATTTCAGGGATATTCTCGGGTTACTTTTGGGTGCCTTCATCATGTTACTTGGGTATTTCATTGCAGAAGCTCTCCTTTTTGGTTTGGAGGCTGCCCTTCTGGAATTAGTCTGGGTCAACTCGATACAAATTACATTTGGAATTATTGTCGCCCTTCTTATTGGGTCTGTCACACGGAGATATGTGGCTTCAAATCTGATTTCTCAACTGGATAGGGTAAAATAATGCAGATCACCAGCGTAGATTTTCTAATCACTTTTCGATGCAATGCAAGTTGTAAGCATTGTGGTTACAGAGCAGGACCTTCCAATCACGGTTATATGAAAGTCGATGACGCAAAAAAGTGGTTATCTACACTAGCTTCAGCTCACCCACTTCAATCAATTACTATTCACGGAGGAGAACCGCTCCTCTTTTTTCCAAATTATTGTTTAGAGAGGATACTTCGATATGCCACAGAGTTGAACATTCCTAAACGAGGGATTATTACTAATGGATTTTGGGCAACAGACAAGGAAACTGCCCGGCGAAAGCTTACGAAACTTAAATCCTGTGGGCTTACGAATATCACATTTAGTGTAGATGGATTTCATCAAGAACACATTCCAATCGAAACTGTTCGAATTTGTATAGAAGAAGCAGTTGCCTTGGGCTTTACAAAAGTTGGAATACTAAGCCATTATCTTATTTCCCCCAAGGCGGAGAATATCTATAACAAATTAACAAATCAGGCATTAGCCAAAATTGAAGATATTGATGGAATTCAAATTGCACGGTATAAAACTAGCCTATACGGACGAGCTGCAGAGACATTAGCTGAATTTATGGAAAAAGATTCAAAACTGCCTTCAGGGCCTTGTCGGCTTTCTTATTGGCTTGGTAGTGAAATTCAAAATCCTAAAGCCATCGAAATTGACTTTGATGGGCATGTTACGTTATGTCCGGGTATTTGCATTGGGAATCTAAAAACTCAACCACTAACCGACGTATTAAGAGACTATGTTCCTCACAAGCATCCGATTCTGAGTATTCTCGCTCGTGATGGACCTATGGGGTTAGCCAAAGTAGTTGATGATTTAAAAATTTACTATGATCACCGGTTTGTCGATGAATGCCATTTGTGCTATGAAATGCGGCGGCTTCTCCAAAGACACTTTCCACTACGCCTTGCCCCCTCCTCTTGCTATTTACCCGCAACTTCGAGACAGACTATGCCAATTCCATTTCTTTCAAGATGTTTATGACCAGAGTGGTGTATGTCAGTGAAAGAAAGTCCACAGAGTAAACAGATGACTGCAATAAGAATTCGGAGTGCAAATGAAAACGATATACCTGGGATTCATATGGTAATCAGTAAAGGGTTTTGGGGTCTTCAAAGGCGAGGATATTCAAAGAAAGCAATTGAAGCAGCAATTCCCTCTCGAAGTGAAATTCAACAACGTTTACTTTTGCCTAAAACGGTTGTATTTGTAGCTGCAAATGAAGACCAAATTATTGGAACAGTTACTGGAAGTGAGAAATTCGAACACTTTCATGTCCAGTCCTTTGCGGTTGATCCTAGGTTTCAAGGGCACCGAGTTGGGTATAGTCTTATGACTGAACTTGAAAAAAGCGCTCGACAATTTAATTGTAAGAAATTATTTGTGCAAACCGCCTGGGCAATGTTTGAAGCCATTAAACTGTATCTGAAGTTAGATTTTGAACTGGAG
>Ga0209636_10000992_pt1 | contig 28357 bp, 21 predicted proteins | sample DeeMarSWOR152_54_FD_187464 | JGI IMG/M metagenome (GOLD analysis project Ga0209636, IMG submission 187464) | Marine sediment microbial communities from White Oak River estuary, North Carolina - WOR-1-52-54 (SPAdes) (version 2) | ecosystem: Environmental > Aquatic > Marine > Intertidal zone >...
ATAGTCAAGATAAGAACTTCTCATCTCATCTTCTATACTTACTGGCTTGGTTGCTCCTAAAACCATCTCTAGTTACACCCCCTATTCCTCATTATCAATATTATCGACTTAATCGCACAACGCATTAATATTTAAAAAGTTCCATGATTTGTTTCACACTAAGTGGGTAATTATATATCCTGGCTTCATCGAATACAGCATTCAGCCGGGTTGAATGACCCTCCCCATTAGCCCACCAGTGTGTTCCTATTCCTGCATAAGGACCCAGCGCATATACAGCTCCACTGACATTTTCATTGGACGCTACTAATTCATTATCGATATATCCTTTCAATAAACCCCTGTGACCATCATAAACCAATACATAATGTTTATATTGTCCGATCCAGCTATCAACAAAAGGTACACTGCATGAAAACCTCCCAGCATCAGTCATGACACAAAAATAAATAGAATGATGGGTTTCACTGTAAAAAATACTTGTTGCAGCATATCCTATTTCCGGTAATGTCCCGTATGAAATGTAGGCTTCCTCATAATAGTCATATGAGTAACTATTGTGCTTTACCCAGATACTCATTGATAAATTATCCAGTCCATCTACAATATTGGGTAGATCTATATATATATTGCTGCCATTTAATCCGGTATTTCCTTTCAGTTCACATGCACTGCCAGGATTTCCAAAACGGTCGGCAACAAACTTCCCGCCTATAGACGTCCCATGATAGCCATGGCCACTGAGATCTTTCGCATTATTATCCAGTGGATAATATGCCAGCAGGGTTTTATCAGCACAGTTATGATGACCATTCCCCTCTCCTTTAAAAATATAATATTCACAGGAGAACAGGATGGTGAGAAAAAATATAACGAAGAAAACAAGCCGTTTCATGTTTTTATATAAAATTATAAAAAAACAAACAGCTACTCATAAGATATTGAGGAAATAAATCTCTATTAATCATTTGCTTTAGCTAAAAATTATTATTTACAATGAGAAAAAGGAATCATGATTCTTTAATCCAATTAACAAGTCCCTTTTTCTCTATCACCTCAAGTAGTTTATCGGGTAAAGGTTCAAAACTGAACTTTTTTTCATTAAGAAGTATATATCCATTTTTCAGGTCAACCTCTACCCTGTCACCAGATTTGTAAGCATTTACAAAATTGGGATTAACAATTAGCATAAGGCCTTGATTAATACAGGAACGGAAAAAGATCCGGTTAACCGATTTAACTATAATTGTTTTAATCCCGGCTTTTACGAGTCCCACAACCGGATGTTCCCTTGAACTTCCACAACCAAAATTCTCACCGGCAATGATGATATCTCCTGATTTAACATCCCTCGCAAAGGACTGATCGAATCCTCCAAATAAATAAGGTAGAATAGCATTTCCATCCGAACTGGAGATATTATATGTAAGATTCCCGGCAAACATCTGATCAGTATTCAGATTATTTATATCAGAATAATCCCATATGCCTTTTATTCGCCGTTGTTGACCTGGGGGGATCTCTATAGTTTTCTCTTCATGTTTATGAAATGGATATATTGCATTGGATGCATATTTACGTGGTTCAGTTATCACTCCTTTTATGGCCGAAAATGCAACTGTTGCAGGAGATGCCAGGTAAATCTCCGCATTTTTATTCCCCATTCTACCCAAAAAATTCCTGTTTGCTGTTGAGATCACTGTAAATCCGTCAGCAGGGATTCCCTGTCCTGTACCAAGGCATGGACCGCAGGAAGCACTCAGCACATTAGCACCTGCTTTTATAAGCGCAGCAATTATTCCTTGTTCTATCGCCTGCAGATATATTTCCTTTGAGGCAGGTACCACCAATAATTGAAATCCTTCAGCAATGGAATGATCCTTCAGAATATCGGCAGCAATCTGCAAATCTTCCAGTCTTCCGTTTGTACAGGTTCCGATTAAACCCTGGTGGACTTTTTTGCCGGCCACTTCATGTACTGTCCGGATTTGATCCACATGATGCGGTACAGCAACCACCGGGACAACCTTTCCCAGGTCAATTTCCAGTTCTGATAAATAATCAGCTCCCTCATCTGCCCAGATCCCATTAAGATTGTTCTCATCATAATATTCACTCAAAACCTCATCCGGTGGAAAAACGGCATTTTTCGCTCCCATCTCCGATGCCAGGTTCGCAATCGTCATGCGATCAGATACAGACAGTGACTTTAATCCGTCACCATGAAATTCGATTGACATATAATTGGCACCCGAGGATCCGATGATTCCAATGATCCAGAGCGAAAGATCTTTTGCATAAACGCCATCTTCCAGTTTACCTTTCAGAGTGATTTTCATACTTTCGGGAACTCTCAACCAGGTTTCACCACGCTTCCATAATCCTGCCGTTTCTGTTCTGTCAATCCCTGCAGCCAGGGTATTGAATGCTCCCGCAGTACATGTATGGGAATCACTCCCCAGTATGATCATGCCAGGGCGTGCATGGTATGACATAATCTGGTGGCAGATTCCCTTACCTGCATCATAGAATTTATTAATATCCTGAGCTTTAACAATGTTTCTGATAGCCTGATAATCATTTGCCAGTTTGGCATCAGTTGGCGGTGCGTTGTGATCAAGAACAATGAGCAGTTGTTCCGGATCAAAAACATGCGTTCCTCCCATTTTCTGGAAGGTTCTAAAAATACTTACGGAATTATCATGAGAAAGAATAAGGTCAGGCTTACGAAAAACGATCGATCCCTTAGGAGCATTAAGTATTTTTTCAATAAAAGTACGTTTCATACAATTTTTTTCCTTTAAAAAAGCCCCCCGTTTTGGTATATTTCCATCTGCACTTCAGAAAATGCTGAGCTACTGACCTTTTTGTTATTTTGAAGATTGACGATTACTCCGGTTTTAAGATTGACCTCCACTTCATCTCCCTCCTTCACCTCCAGTTTTTTTATCTGATCTGTTGTAATGACAGGAAATCCTGCATTGATTGCATTGCGTTCATATATTGCTCCGAAGGATTCTGCAATAATACATTGAATTCCTAATGAACGGAAACAATCAACAGCCTGCTGCCTGGAACTACCAGCTCCAAAATTTTTACCAGTGATGATTATATTACCCGGTTTTACTTTTGAAGCAAAATCTTCATAGCCCTGCAAATTACCTAACGCAAATTTCCCCATTTCATTGATATCTGTTATGGTAAGATGACGATTATGAAAGATCATATCTGTATCAATATTGTCCATATCAATACGCCATATTTTCCCTTTTATCAACATAGGTTTCTCCTGAATAGGGACATGCTTGCGGGGTGATTTGCTGATATCTTTTTTAGCAGGGGAAAATACTGCAGGTTTCTCCGGGATTTGATCAGGTGTGGTGATATAGCCGGCTATTGCAGAAGCAGCGATTATAGCTGGTGATGCCAGGTATACTTCTCCTTTACCCTGCTTCCCTGGAAAATTTCTATTACCCGAACTGACTGTTACTTCTCCCGGACCGTTTTGACCCACCTGACCTGCAGCACAGCCAGCGCAGCCTGCATTGGACACCATAGCCCTGGCATCTTTAAAGATTTCCAGCAGTCCTTCCTCCAGGCAAAGGGTATATATCTTATCCGTACTGGGAACTATTTTAAGGACAACCCCGGGTGCAACTTTCCTATTCTTCAATATTTCAGCAGCCACCTTGAGATCTTCAAACCTGCCATTAGTACAGCTTCCAATAAAAGCTGAATCTATTTTTGTTCCCTTCACCTCATCAACCGGAACAGCATCATGCGGTTTACCCGGCCTGGCGACCATAGGAACAAGCGCATCAGCTTTAAGTTCAAAGACTTCCCGGTAATATGCATCTTTATCTGCAAATACCGGACTTAATTTCTGGCATACACGGGATTCACAATACCTGATCACTTCCATGTTGGGTTCAAAAAGGATTATGATGGCACCCATTTCAGTGGCCATTGAAGCGATGGTAATCCTTTCATCCATTGAAAATCCCTTAACTACCTCTCCGGTAATCTCAATTGCGCATCCAAGCAACTGATTTGCTCCAAATCTTGCAAGCAGATTCAAAATAATATCTTTGGCATACAGGCCAGGCCGAAATACACCGCTGATATTAATTTTAACGGATTCAGGTACTTTGAACCATGTTTTTCCTTTATTCCAAACCGCTGCGATATCCAGATCTCCCATTCCCTGACCAAATGCACCGATTGCACCCAGAATATTGGCATGAGAATCGGTTGAAACAGCTGTTGCTCCTGGGTATACCAGACCTTCGTCAATCAGGAGATGCGTTCCGATTCCACGATTAATATCATACACTTTTATTCCATGCTCTCTGGCATAGATCCGACAAATATGCTGATTTTCAGCATATTTCTGGTCAGATCCTGTTGGATTACAGTCGAAAGTGAAAAACGTTTTTGCAGTATCATCAATACTCAGGTTTTTATCTCTGAGGTGTTTGACAACATTTGCTCCGCCAAAGTCCCTAGCGACTCTGGCATCAATCCTGACATCAATAATCTCTCCGGGATGAACAATCTTCCTGCTGCTATGCATCGCCAGAATCTTTTCAATCATAGTCTGTCCCATAGTCAGTATCCTTTGTTTGAAAGCTTGTACAAAGTTAATATTTCAATCCGCAAAGCATTTATTCGGTAAGTGTTATTACACAACCGGATACAGCTTCGCTAATGATCCAGTCACTTTAAATGACTGGATAAATAATTGCATCTGAATATAGCTTCGCTAATGATCCAGTCATTTAAAGTGACTGGATCATTATCAACCCCCAACCTATTAATGACCGAAAATCCTGTTAATCGGTTGGTTAATTCTATGTTATAAAACATATGTGGTCCGATCCTCAGATTTCAACTTTCAATCCATCATAGGCAAGAAAAATATTCTCCGGCAGTTCCTCCTGTATATCAGCATGCAAACCCATTTGATGGCTGATATGAGTCAGGTAAGCTGTTTCAGGTTGAATTTCTCTGATTAAGGCTATTGCGGCGGATAATGTAAAATGTGATATATGCTCCTTTTTTCTGAGTGCACAAATAGTAAAGATTTTTAAATTCTTCAGTTTTTCTTTCTCCTGATCTGAAACATGGTTAGCATCTGTAATATATGCAAAATCTCCGAACCTGAAGCCCAGGACAGGTAACCTGTAATGTAATGCCCTGATAGGTATTACTGTCAGATTGTTAATTGAGAAGGATTGTTCATTGATAAGATGAACATTGATTTGAGGAATCCCAGGATATTTTCTTTCAGCAAATATATAGGGGAATTCATACTGAAGTGCCCTGATAACCCTTTCTTCAGCATAAACATCCATTGGATTTTTCAGAATAAAATTGTATGCCCTGATATCATCAAGACCTGCAATATGATCTCTGTGTTCATGAGTGAACAGCACAGCATCTATCTTCCTGACATTCTCACGCAACATCTGCTGGCGGAAATCCGGACCAGTATCAACAACAATTGTTTCGTTAGCTGTTTCAACGAGAATAGATGACCTAAGCCGATGATCCTTAAGATTCGTTGACCTGCAAACTTCACATTCACAGGCAATTACAGGTACACCCTGGGAAGTCCCGGTTCCAAGAAAGGTAATATTCAAGATTTAATCTGTTTTAAAATCTACCATAATTAAACTTCAACTCGATATAAGAGAAAATATTAAATCATATCTATAATTAATAATACCTGGAATATTGGATGAATGTAATAACAGATATTAGCTAAACAAAAAGACAGCCCCAGGTTTAAATCAAATCCATGTTAATTAAATATTACAAAAATATGAATACTTGGTCAATTAGCATATTAGATTACCTGATATACTGGATTGCATGACTGATGGATCAAAGATCAAGCGTTTTAAAACCGGGAACAATCCTTCCTCAGCCTCAGTTTTATTCTTCTTCAATATTTGCATCACATTTCGTAAATTCACAAATTCCAGTGAATTAATAAAGACCAATGAAACCATCTCTCTATCTTTTTCCAGTTCCTGTTTCAGAAAAATCTCCCATGATCGTACTGGCACAGGAGATATTGCAGCTGTTAAAACGTATTGATGTTTTTGTTGTGGAAAATCTCAACACTGCACGTAAGTTCCTGAAAATGGCTGGTATTGAAATCAGTCATGATAAACCTGAATTTTATATTCTCGATGAACATACTTCTGCCAGTGAACTGTTTGAATTTATTTTACCATTGCAATCAGGCAGAGATGTAGGTTTAATGTCTGAAGCTGGTATGCCTGCGCTTGCAGATCCTGGTGAGGAATTTATTTTCCTTGTGCACCAGGCCGGTTTCAGGGTGGTCCCCTTGCCAGGACCCTCTTCAATAATAATGGCTCTCATAGCCTCAGGGCTGAATGGTCAGAATTTTGCATTCAACGGATATCTCCCGGCAAAAAAAAATGACCGGATCAGAAAAATCAGAAAACTTGAGGAAAGAATTTACAGGGAGAAACAAACACAGGTTTTCATGGAAACTCCTTACCGGAATATGGCTCTCCTGGAAGATCTTTGCCAATCCTGCAATCCCAAAACATTTTTATGCATTGCTACAAATATAAGTGGAGAGGATGAATTTATTCAGACAAAACCGATTGGTAATTGGAAGAAAAAATTACCTGATATTCATAAAAAACCAACAGTTTTTACTCTTGGTATACAAAAATAATCAATAGAAATCAACAACATGCATGTCAAATACAAGTGTCATATATGGTGATATCGTATTCGCCCCGGTTGCACCATAAGCCAGATCATACGGAACAATCAATATTCCCTTTGATCCTTTCTTCATAAGTTGAAGGCCTTCGTTCCAGCCCTCAATAATAAACTCACCCGGGATGTTTACAGAATAAGGAGTCGGATTATCCCAATTTGAATCAAATACCCTGCCATCAAGAAAATATCCTTTATAATATACAGATACGCGACTTCCTGCAGGAATATAATCCCCTTCACCTTCAACATTTTCAAAATAATATAATCCTGATTCCGTCGGTTGGCCAGTCAATCCTTTTTCATCCATAAATTTTTGAATCAGTGCAGTCTCATGCGCCATAGGGTCTGATATTACTTTCTGGAGATGAATGATAAAAATCAATGTTGAATATCTGGGAATGATTCCCAGGCTGTTACCGCCATATGCAATATCCGATGGAAGGATCATCATTGCTTTTTCACCCTCTTCCATAAGCTGGAATCCCTCAGTAAGTCCTGTAAGTGTTTGCTGAAGGATCACCCGCATAGGACCATACATTGTGTATTCATTATAAATGCCTTCATCCTCGGCAAGCTCTTTATCGGTTGTGCCGAATATCCTGTTATTAATAAGTTTGCCAGTGTATTCAAACTCCACAACATCCGTGATATCTGGTGATATCCCAACAGTATCTTCCAAAAGAATAAAATAAAGGCCAGAAGCAGTCGGCTCCTGCGTAATTCCATTATCCAGCAAATATTTTTCCAATAGGCGCTGCTCCTGTTCTTTTAATTCTTCGGTATCATCACGAACACATCCATTAATCAAAAGAAAACCAACCAGAAATACTGAAACACTAAATATCAATTTACTCATTTTGATAAATTTTAATTTTCATTCAAAATTATTACAAAGATTGAAATTGTTAAACTGTTAAACCGTTAAATTGCTAAATTGTTTAATTTCTAAATTGTTAAGCTGTTTATATGTTAAGCTTTTTATTTGTTAAATCATTAAATTGTGAGCCTGCTCCGAAAAGTGGTTTTAAAAATAACGATTTTATGCTAAAGCTCTAATTAATAATTATTTAACATAACCACAGCCTTTAGTCTGGAGTTGAAGAGAATCAACAACTTATGGGGCTTTAATCCCAAAATCATTACTTTTCGGAGTGGATTCATTATTCCAGTATTCCATTACTCCACTATTCCAATATTCCAGGATTTCATTATTCCAGGATTTCAGGATTCCATTAATCCACAGGCAATATTCAATCAAATATGTAAATAAGACGATGCTATTGCCGGTTTGGTTGCGCAAAATACACGATAGTTCAAAAGACTCCACATATAGACCGTTGAAACTGATAGTATAAAAGGTTATTAATTTGACACTTCAAGTAGTTCAACTTCATAAACGATAATAGACCGGGCAGGTATCCTGTTCTCATCTCCCAGCAAACCATGTGCCAAATGGGGTGGCATAATAAAACGTGCTTTATCCCCCACATGCATCATCAGGACTCCCTGTTCAAGACCGGACTCTTCATTACTCCTGCCAATTAAAAATTCTTTGGGACCCAAGTTCTCCGAATCATAACAGATGGTCCCATCCAGTAAACTGACAACATATTTGATTGTTACACTTCTATCTTTAAAAGCCCTCTCTCCGTTCCCATGTTCATAAATCTGATAGAACAATCCGGATTCTGTAACTTCCATTTCCCAACCTCTCCTTTTAATATAACTTTCAATCAATTCAATATCTTTCTTAACCAGATATTTGTTTACCCTCAGCAGCATTTCTTTCTGCTCCCGGATATCATCACCCGACAACTTTTTTTTTTCCTCTTTCTTGCAGGTACAGGCAAAAAGCAAAATAAAACCAAAGCTTATCAGTAATAGATATGGTTTCATTCATTCAATAATTCATTTGAATACAATGGTAAAAGATTTACGAATTTTTCTATAGTCTTTTCAAGTGAAAGGTTTGATTCACCTCCGGCTGCATTCTTATGACCACCACCATTAAAATGTTTTTCAGAGAATTTATTGATATGAAAATCCCCTCGTGATCTGAAAGATATTTTAATATGATCCTCTTTTTCTATGAAAAGTGCTGTAAGTATGATGCCTTTAACTGAAAAGGGGTAATTGACAAAACCTTCAGTATCACCTGTCACATGATTAAACATTTGAAGTTCATTTTTTGTCAGTGATATATAGGCCACCCCATATTCAGGTATGATAACCATTTTCTCATTCAGGCTGTAACCCAGGAGGCGTATCCTGTCTGATGAGTAATTGTCATAAACCAGCCTGTATATCCTGTCCTTATCAATGCCCTTGTCAAGAAGATCTGCAACAATAAGGTATGTCCCGGCTTTTGAGCTGTTGAAGCTGAAACATCCGGTATCGGTCATGATCCCTGTAAAAATACACTCTGCAATGGTTTTATCAATCAAATGGCTCCAACCAGATATTGCAATCAGATTATACAACAGCTCAGCCGCAGAACCAATCTCTACATCTGAGATAACATAATCCGTGAAGTTACCCGGATCAGGATGGTGATCGATCAGTATTTTTGTTCCCCGGGCCTTCAGAAATTCTTCCTCTAAAGAGCCAAGCCGGTCCGATTCGTTAAAATCAATACATATGATAAGTTCTGCACTTCTGATCAACTTTCTGGCATTATCCGGATCATTTATTTCAACAATTATTGTCTCGCATCCGGGAAGCCACTTGAGAAAAAAAGGTATTTCATTTGGCACAATCATGTTCACGTTTTGTTTTCTCTTGAAAAGAAACCAGTAAAGTCCCAGCATCGTCCCAATTGCATCCCCATCAGGATTGGTATGAGTAACCAGAAGAACCTCACCAGGATCCTTCAGCAGGCTCCCGATCTGTTTGGCCAGATGCTTTGAAATACCTGTCAAATCTTTGATTTTATAAGATTTCCGTAAAACTGTAAAGTTAAAAATAATCTGACTCAGTTCATTCTAAAAATATTGTTATATTCGCCAGATTTTAGTCCATATAAGTTTATCGCAATGGCAGGAAATATCACATTAACAATCATAAAACCCGGGGCAGTAAGTAAACAGTACATCGGCCCCATTCTGAACATGATCAATGAAGCGGGATTTAAAATCATTGCAATGAAAATGACCAGGATGAGTCTTGAACAAGCCGGGAAATTTTATGCTATCCACAGAAGTAAACCTTTTTATGAAAGTCTAATTGAGTTCATGTCATCAGGTCCCATCCTTGTTGCAATTCTGGAAAAAGAAAATGCTGTAGGAGATTACCGGAAATTAATAGGGGCTACCAATCCTGCAGAAGCCGAAGAAGGTACCATAAGAAGTAAATATGCTGAATCAATTGAGAGGAACGCTGTTCATGGTTCTGATAGTGATGAGAATGCATTGATCGAATCTGACTTTTTCTTCTCAAAAAGTGAAAGACTTGCCTATCTCTGAATGTGATTTTTATTTAAGGACCAGTTCACTGATGATTGGTTCTCCAATCCTTTCGTTCAGTTTTCTGACAATTTCATCTTTAAGCATATATAGTTCATTTCGAACAACAGAGGAAGAAAGTACTACAAAAAGCTTCCTGTTGCGGATATAGATATCTTTTGTTGCACGGTTAATGGTCCGTCCTACCAGTTCTTCCCAGCTTTCAATCAGCTCACGTTCCTTAAATTTGATATCAAGCTTGTTCTCATGAAGGAATTCTTTAAGTACTTCATTGATTTTCCTGGTATTGATCCTATCCATTGGTTTGAGTTATTTTTCCTTTATCCACAATAAAAACTTTATGGTCAATTGCCAGATCGTTCAGGACATGGCCAACTCTTTCAGGATTGGTATCGGTGATAAAGATCTGGCCAAAATATTGATCTGATACAAGTTTGATGATCTGCCTTACACGTTTTCTGTCGAATTTATCAAAAATATCATCGAGGAGTAAAATCGGAGTAAAACCATTTAACTGTTTGATAAAGTCAAACTTAGCAAATTTCAATGTCACAAGAAACGTTTTTTGTTGGCCCTGTGATCCATTTCGTTTTATCGGGTATCCCCCGATATTCATAACCAGATCATCCTTATGTATTCCAACAGTCGTGTATTGGAGAATACGGTCCTTTTCGGCAGCACGTTCCAGTAGGTCCTGAAAATCACCTTCACTGAGCTGAGAATTATAGATCAGTTCAACCTGTTCCTGGCCATCCGAAATAGTGTTGTAATAATCCTGAAATATTGGTTGAAGCCTTGCAGCAAAGTCCACCCTTCTCTCATAAATTAAACGGCCAAGCGGTATCATCTGTGCATTCCATATTTCTATATACTCTTTATTGAAAAATCCTGAACGGGCAAAATCTTTCAACAGGATATTTCGCTGAACAAGTGCCCGGTTATATTTCATGAGACTATCGAGATATTCAATATCATATTGCGAGATCACACCGTTGATGAACTTTCTCCTTTCATCACTACCCTCAAGAATAAGACTGCTGTCAGCAGGCGAGATCATAACGACAGGAATCAATCCGATATGCTCCGAAAGTTTCTGGTATTCCTTATTATTCCTCTTAAAATGCTTTCTGGCATTCTTACTCACACCACAGTAAATGTTTTCCTTACTGCCATTTCTGTCATACTCCCCCTGGATGATAAAAAAATCCTTTTCATGCATAATGTTCTGGGTATCAATAGCATTAAAAAAGCTTTTTGTCAGAGAAAGGTAGTGTATTGCATCAAGAAGATTGGTTTTTCCGGCCCCGTTATCACCAACAAAACAATTTATTTTCCTGCTTAATTCAAGATCAAGCTGTTCATAATTCTTGAAATTAACCAGGTTAAGCTTCCGGAGAAACATACGTCTTTCGTTCTGTAATCAGCAAAATTAAGAAAAGATTCCGGATGTTGGTAATAGGAGCATGGAGCATGGTATATGGTGCATGGTGCATGGTGCATGGTGCAACATCAATTTCCGTCAGTTTTACCTGACGGAATGAAATTGATAGCTATTAAATCACAATGAAAGAAGGCTAAGGCTGAGGTTGAGGAAAGGTACAAAGTGATGGAGCAGAAGGATTGGCTACTGGTATATACCCGTTACAGGCAATTTAATAAATGAGCATAATCAAAAAATAAGTAAATTTGGAATAAAAATATGATCAATAATAATAGAAACGAGATATTAAAGATCATAAAGAACTCGACAGATGAATTACTGCCTGATAGCCGGATATTATTGTTTGGTTCTCGTGCCAGGCAAGACCATTCAGACGACAGTGATTATGATTTTATGATAATTACCAGAAACTCTTTCGATATACAACAAAAAAGATATTATCAATCACTATTAAGAAAGAAACTTGCGAAACATAAAATCCCTGCTGATATCTTAATTCAGAGTGAGGAAGAAATCAGGATTAAAAAAGAAATAATCGGACATATTGTGAGAGAAATTATTAAGGAAGGAATTGCTATATGAACAATGACACGAAGGATTACATAAAACAATGGATTATTAAAGCAAATGAAGATTTATTGGTAGTAGACAAACTTACTGAATTTGATATCATTGCTGCATCATCTGTTTGTTTTCATTGCCAGCAAGCTGTGGAGAAATTTCTAAAAGCATTTCTTTTCACCAATGGGATTGAGATTAAAAAGACACATAATATTGAATTTCTATTATCCGAATGTATGGATATTGATTCTGATTTTGCAAAAATCGATCCGAAAAACTTAAATGACTTTGGAGTTGATGTTCGATATCCGGACGATATGTATGTGCCTTCTGAAAAAGAAACAATAGAATACAAAGGAATTGCCTTTTCAGTTAAAGAACTTGTTGAAAATAAACTGAAGAATATTTTGAAAGACTAATATCAACCTTTTCAACTAAGTATCTTTTCTATTAATCACAAAAAAACTACATTTGCGATATTTTTAAAATTTCATAAACGACCGAAATTTTATGGCTAAGAAGAAACATGGATCGGATCTTGGAGAAGGTGTTGAAAGTGCATTAACCAAAACCGAGCGGTTCTTCGAAGAGAACCAGAAAATCATCATTCGGGTTGCAACCATAGCATTAGCAATTGCTGCAATATATCTGGGTTTTAAGAGGTTTTACATGATACCGCGTGAAAACGAGGCCCGCTCCCAAATGTTTGTTGCAGAACAATATTTTGAAATTGATTCATTTAACCTGGCTCTTTACGGTGACGGCAATTATTCGGGATTCCTTGAAATAATCGACGACTATAAACTATCCAAATCTGCCAATCTTGCACAGTATTATGCCGGTATATCTTTTCTCAGGCTCGGCCAATATGAGGATGCACTGGATTACCTTGGAAGATTCAAATCAGATGATAAAATGGTTGCGCCTATAGCCGCTGGAGCCATGGGTGATGCATACATTGAACTGGAAGAACTTGAAAAGGGATTGGATCTTTACCTTAAAGCTGCAAATATGAGTGAAAATAACTTCACCACCCCCATTTATCTTATGAAGGCCGCTCAGGTATATGAAAAACTTCAGGAATATAACATGGCAATTGAACTATACAGGCAGATCAGGAGGGATTTTCCCGATTATTCAAGGGACAATAACATCGACAAATATATTGCACGGTTGCAGGTAATAATTAAAGAATAACCTCGGCATTGTTTCGCAACCTCAACAAAAGGCTTCACGCAAAGACACAGGGGAAGGTTCCTAAACAATAAATGAACTTTTAATTTTTATGAGATCGTGAAAAATGTGATTCATAACTTCACCCCATCCCCCTGTCCCCTTCCCCTGAAGTGGGAAGGGGGTAAGTCCTCTCCCTTTTAGGAGAGAGCCTGCCTGCCGAAGTGTTTCAGAACGCAGGCAGGGATTTAGAAGAGGGATAAAATGAATAATAAGCATGTTTCAATTTATGAGTTCAATAAGGGTGATTGCAAAAAGCTGATTAGTAAATATTTGTACACTACGCACTTTGTCACTTTTGGGATTTAGGTGAAGTTATAGTTATTGTACAGTCACTGTTGAGGCCTGATACATCGCCAATCTTTACAATCAACATCATGGCCACAAATCTTAAAAACCTTTCAGAATATGATCCGGCTGAAATTCCTTCGTCGAAAGATATGAGATTCGGAATTGTGGTCTCAGAGTGGAATGCAGAAATCACAAATGCATTATTGCAGGGTGCAACGGATACTTTGAAAAGCATGGGTACCAAACCTGAGAATATCCTTATCGTGCATGTCCCGGGAAGTTTTGAAATACCTTTTGCAGCAAGCCAGATTGCGGAAACATCCAATCCCGATGCTGTGATATGCCTGGGTAGTGTCATACAGGGTGAGACACCACATTTCAATTACATATGCCAGGGTGTTACCCATGGGATAACAGAACTCAACCTGAAATACAATATTCCCTTCGTTTTTGGTGTGCTGACAACGCAAACCATTGAACAGGCCCGGGAACGTGCCGGGGGTAAGCATGGTAACAAGGGTGATGAAGCAGCCATAACAGCAATTAAAATGGTGGCTATGAAGAGAAGACTGGATGGTTTGAAGAGATAAGATCCCATTCCGCCTCAGATGCGTAAGGGTCTCTCTCCCGAAAAGCAGGATTGGATCTCGTGCAAAGCTTTACTTAGTTGAAATGATAATTTTGACCGTCTTGCAGGATTTTCCGTTGTGGATCATAAGAAGATAAGCACCATCAGGTATACCTTCCACGCTAAACTCATATCTGTAGATACCCTGGTATTGATATCCAAGATTATCTGTTTTAATGCTTCTTCCATACATATCTGCCAAGCTGATGACCAGATCAGCTGAGGTATCCAGGGTGTATTCCAGAATCGCTTTTCCATGCGTAAGGGGATTTGGATAAAATCTTAAAAAATCATCTTGTATCGAATCAAGGGGAATGTAGAAATCTAAATTACTTGAAACTGGATCTCTGGGTCCTTCAAAAGCTCCGAGATCAGGGGCTATCCCAAGATATTCTATACCTACATTGGTACCTGCATCCACAAATGGGCTTCCTATGGCCAAATGTAAAAATGGAAGATCCGGCAACTCTCCTTTCTCGTTTCTGGGATTTCGCACACCTGAACTGTCAAGACTTGCAAAATCATCATCCGATATATCGAACCCATTCCAGCTATTGGTCATCTGAACAGAAGTGGGATCTAAATTATTGGAAGCTTTATATGAAATATTATTAATCAGTACATGTTGTCCTTCAACCGGGGCTTCATAGATAACAAAATTCCTGTCCATATTCATATACGCGGTATTATTGTATAATGTGTGTGCTCCTGTATTGTGGTTCTGGTCAAATCCCTTCTTCTTATTGTAAAATGCAATGCACTCCCTTACAGTATGGGGACCGGGTATATAATTGCCGCCCAATTTGAATCCGTTCCCATCACCTGCAAAGTCAGTTACCCCCCAGAAATTAAAACCATTACTAAAAGCCCAGCATTTTTCAATGATAACCGATTCTGTTGCTTCCCAGAGATCCCATCCATCATCAGAATTCTCGTATCCGCGGCATCCAATGAACTTGTTGCCAGGGCCCACATCGAATTTAGCAGAAAATCCGTCTGCATTTTCGCCATTATTTTGCGGATCGAAGTTTCTGTATGAGTCACAATTTATGATTGTGTTGCCGGAGGCACCGTCGGTGAGATGGATTCCAGTATCTTCGTTACCCGTAGTTTCACATCGTTCGATAATATTATTGTTTCCGGATATATATATACCATTGTCCCCTGCATTCTGAATCCTTATACCTTTTAGATGAATATAACCACCACTTATTGTCAGGCCCCTGCCACTTACTGAGGAAAGCTCAAAGACAGGCTTTTCATCCATCCAGTTAAATATTTGAATAAGTTTATTTTCGGCCCCATTGTTACTGATTTCCCTGTTACCGATGGACAGATATGTACCACCCCGCAGATAGATTGTATCACCTGGCTGGGCAATCTCCAAGGCTCTTGAGAGTGTTTTGAAAGGATTGTAATAATCACCTTCATTTGTATCTTCTCCATCAACAGCTATAAAATAGGTTTCCCTGACACTTCTGACAGAAAAACTGCCAGACTCACTTTTTTGACTTCCTGCATTATTTACAGCCTCTACTGCCCATATATAGTCATCGTCCGGCAAATCATAAAGCGGGTAAAAGGTCTGGGATGTACTGACTATCAAATCATTGTTTGAAAGGGAATCCCCTTTAGCAAAATACACATTATAGGATAAAGCCTGTTCCACCCCCAACCAATGCAGTTCAAAGGAAGAGTCAAAAATATCGCCTTCGGCGGGGGATAATAAACGTGGAGTTCCGGGCATATGATCACCTGGATAGGCTTTTATACGTTTCAACCGGTCAATATTGGGTAATCCATTTTCAGAAGATGCTGTTATCAAGAGGGGATTGATGCCAGAATCCAGACTGAGCGTAATAACCTGTTCCTGCCAGATTTGATCACCACCTGTATAAAAAAAATCGATTAACAATGAATCATCCGGATGATTATTCAATTTTACGACCACCGGTCTTACATCCATAGATGCTGTTGAGTAGCGGATTTTTAGAGAATAGTAGGTGCTGCTATCGGCGGTTATATCTAATTGTATACCTGATTTATCACCTTTATTAAAAACAGTGTATCCATCGCCAGTATAACCTGCCATATCAGTATCTATAATGCCGTTGTGCCAGGGTGCTTCTTCTGCCTGGTATATGGCGCTGGAGTCAAATTCCGCAGAATCCGTTTCGATCTCAATATAGTCTATTCGACCGTTTGCTCCGCTGTGCCGTTTGGATTCCAGTTTTATTTCCTGTCCGGGTTGTAAAGCAACGCAATGAATGGTATGTGAAAGGAAAAAGTCACCTCCTATGCTTTCGTCTGCCACCCAGGAATCAAGTAAAATTTCTCCGGTAAAGCAACGAAAGATACTGGCCCCGTCACTTTCGTCGAGATATGTGATGATAAGATTATAAACAGCCGGAGGTCCGCTAAAAAAGAAGCGTGCACTGCTGAATGCACTGCTGGAAGCGGCTTTCAATACAGTATCATTAGATGCGTTCGTGCGTAATTCAAGTTCATAATCCCCGGTATCATCAAAATGTTCGGCTTCAATTTTTGTATAAATCTGAACATCCTGTCCAAAGCCAGATATGGATAAATGTATTAAAATTCCCGTTATTAAGTATGCAAAATAATCTTGTAAACAGTTCATGATCAATAAATTAAGTTTGCAATAGCGTTTATATCAAATCTTTTCGATAAAAGGTTAAGGTAAATCCATTCTTCATCTGTATGGTTCCCGATTTTCATTTCCATACATATATATAACAATGGATGCTGTATCTGTTCCCCCATCAAAATCAACGATCTGATAGGTAATAGTATCGTAATTCATCATCTCATATGGATGGGTATATACAATATTGAAAGGGTCCAGCACTGTTTTTCCATATGGTTGATTCAATACGGCAGAAATTCTTATTACATCGCCATCCGGATCATAGTCATTATCCAAAGGAGAAATCATGATTTTCCTGCCATTCCTGAGATAAACGGTATCATCCGAAGCAACGGGAGACCTGTTATTTCCGGGATTGAATTTTCCGGCACCGTTCATTACAAGGGCGGGAATTATGGATGTAGGATCGAGTGAATATTTATAATGATCCAGAGGATCGAATGCACATCCTTTTGTTTCATGCCGGCCACTGGTATTATTATATATATTACCGGATGCTGTTAATTCGGGATCCTTTAATCCAAGACCGATATCTTCTATGATATGCGGATTTCCCAAATTCCGGAAATAATTATTTTCAACCAGAACATCTGATTCGAAACGGGCCGCAATGCAATAAGCTCCAACTCCTTCATAATAATTGTTAAAAACATGGACTTTACCAAAACGAACCCGGGGTAATCGCTGGTTCAGGTTATAATATTTCCCATCCACTGCATCATAGAACTTTGAGTAGCCATCAAACCAACAGTGATGTATGGTCAGATTTAAATGCCCCCTGCACAAGGTGTCCTCGTCGTTACTTCCAACTAATATTGCTTTATTATGGTTACTAAATTTTGTCCAGGAAACAGTTATATAATCAGCAGGTTCCATGCCTTTATGAACAATATCCACTAATCCATCATAACTTTTATACAATTCACAGTGATCAACCAGAATATTTCGTCCATATAATGTCAGGCAGTCTGTATTGGGTTCTCCTTTACCGTCCCAGTGTCCATCAATATATGAATCGCCGATTGACAGGTTCTGTATAATGACATTATTTCCAATAATCATCAGCCCGCCATTCCTGATCATAGCATTTCGGTCTGAACCGATGATACTTATATTACTGGCCGTGACTTCCAGTTGTTCACCGTCCAACAGATAAATAGTGTCCCTGATAGATATGATTGCTGATCCTGAGATGCTTATTGCGTCCAGTAACTGAGAACGGTTATCAACGAAAATGGTGTCTCCACCCATTCCTCCGACCGTTCCGCCATTCAGAGATGCCCAGCCTGAATTATCAGGGATATTCACACCGCATTTAAGCATGAAAAGCACAAACCACAGTAAATTCCAGGAGTAAATCTTCATTAAAGAATCATATTATAACTTAATCAGTCTATCATTTATATATACTCGATGTAAAATAGGGAAATCAGCGAATTCGATAAAATTACCTTTCTCTACTCCGTTAAAGTAACAATTATTTATTATGACATCATGTATAACATTTTGCATATCGATTCCCTGGAAATAAATGGCATATTTGCTTTTTTCACTCCTTATGTTATCTAAAAAGATTTTTCTTACCAATGGTGGATGATCTCCCTTTTCGCCATCCTTCATTTCATATATACAATTGATTTTCAATACAGCCTCTTCTACCTCACCAATTGTAATGTTTCTGATAAAAATATTTTCAATGATACCTCCTCTGAAACTATTTGTCTTGATCCTTATAGCACGCTCGAGATTGGGACTGTCCATCAGGCAATCCTCGACAAAGATATTCATACAGCCGCCTGAGATTTCACTTCCCATAACTACCCCTCCATGGCCATCATGCATCCTGCAATTTCTTATGACAATATTTTCGCTTGGAATATTCCAAGTTCTCCCATCATTGTTGCGGCCTGATTTAATGGCGATACAATCATCTCCCGTTTCGAAAAAACAATCTTCAATTAATACATTTTTGCATGATTCCGGATCACAGCCATCGTTATTCGGCCCATTGCTGATGGCGGTGATACCTCTGATGATGATGTTTTCAGACAGCAATGGGTGTATTATCCAGAAAGGAGAATTTTTAATTGTAATATTCTCAATAAGAATGGTATTACAATTCAGAAACTGGATGAATGGAGGTCTCAGGTAGCTACCCTCACCCATAATTCGTTCTTCAACAGGCACATTATTTTGCTCAAAGAACATCAAGCGGGGCCGTCCAGCCGGATCCAACTGAGAACTCATTCCTTCTTCCCAGCCGTACTCTGATTTCCCTTTCCAATGCCACCAATTTTTGATATCAGCCTGGCCATCCAGAATTCCATTACCAGTTATCGCAATATTGGTTTCATTTACAGCATAGATGAGCGGGCAATAGTTATAGCAATCAACGCCTTCCCACCTCGTTTCCACAACAGGCAGATAATCAACAGGATTGGTGGAAAATTTCAGGATAGCTCCATCACTGATATGCAGTCTTACATTACTTTTTAATATGATTGGACCTGTAAAATATATCCCTTCAGGTACAATTACAACTCCACCACCCTTTTCAGAACAAACATCAATGGCTTTATTTATTGCTTGTGTATACCATTCTGTTGTGTCATTAGAAGTTTTAAAATCTGTTACATAATAATCAATTCCTGGGAAATTAAACCCTGAGATTTCACTGACAATTAAATCAGCTTTTCCCCAGACTTCTTCAGGATAATCCTGGGAATTGGCCGGTATACACAGCAAGGTAATCCATAACCAGGACAGAACTTTTAAATATTTCATTTAATTTTCTAATTATCAGTAAGACAGGAAGACAATAATTGTGTTACATCATTTCAGGCTACCTGACCACAAGCTTTTCAATTATTTTGTTCTGAGGTCCTGACGTAATGAGATATAATCCGGCAGTTATGTTGTTAATATTGACAATATTCAGACCTTTATGAATATGAATTTCTTTTATCTTAGCACCCGTTATTGAATATATGTTTAAATATCCGGATTCATCCGCCCGGATTTTAATAATCTGGTCAGCAGGATTCGGAAAAATCTCAAAAGCCTTTCTGTGGATAAGGGCTTTATTTGATACGGATGATATCGGTTCCCAGCGTGGATCACCGATCACTCCTCCTTCAGTACTATATGTTAGTAATGGCGATTCTTCCGGAAGGGTGAAATTTCCATTCTCCGGATCTGCAAACTGGGGATCAAAATCTTCTTCAACATATAATTTCTGGTCCCAGTTAATCTCTTCAACCAATCCTCCATCCAGAACAAAATCGGGTGCAAAAACGGTTGTTAACAGCTCTAAATACGGATTATCATTATCGGCATAAAATCTGAAGCCTTTTAAAACAATGTCTGTTACCCCGTCAGCCGCCTTATTATTTGTTTTACCGAAAATACAGTCTGTAATTTTGAAATTCAGATCATCGTTGGCTTTAAAGTCGAACAGATACCTGTTATCTGTCTTTCCCCCGAAATTGTAAAAGGTACAGTTATCCACTTCGATATCCTGATGGATACCGGTGATGTTTTCAAAGTCAAGGATACGGTTCACCACATTGAATATGGTGGAGTTTTTCAGTGTGAATGAAGCTATCTTATGATTTTTATTGAATCTGAATGGACCATAGGCATTATCATAGTAGTCGCGTACATCATACATCACACACCCGTCAAAAGTAATACCGTCACCGGTATAAGCGGCACGATCACCTCTTATTACTGAAACAAGCAAATTTCTGATAACACAATTGGTAACATTGATCTCACCAAAACTTATAAGATCCGGGTGCAGGCTAATAAAATATTCACTCACCAGGTTAATCGTATCTTCAATTCCGGTGATGGAATCGACATCTGCTCCGGAAAGTTCAAGGCCTTCAATGTTTACAGTGATATTTTCACCAAATAATTCAAACCTTTCGAAATACAGCTTAGGCTTTGCCATGCCTTCTGCACCTTTGATGGTAATGGATTTATTAATTTCGATATAATCACTGTTGTTTTTATGTATGCCGGGTTGCAGTATGAGGATGTCCCCGCTACTGGCATTTGCGACAACTTCAATCAGGTCATCAGTTGTTTCAACAATAATTTCTGTTTGAGCAGGCAAATTTAATATACTGATACTGAAAATCAGTAGTAGCATGTAAATATTTCTCTTCATATTTGCAGGTTTTAATTTGACATTTATACATTAATAAAAATTGATTAATATCCGTAATCATTTGTAAGATTGGGATTGGCATCCACGATACTCTGATGTATGGGGAGCAATTCTTTCCTGTTTGGTTCAAAATATTCCGCAATTGAAACGATGTAATCTTCGACAATATCGTCCGCCCAATCCGTAACATTAGGATAGTAAATAGTATCTCTGTTGGCAAATTCAGCAGAATCTAAGAAAAGATGCAGGTTATAGCATTCAATCAGTTCTCCTTCATTTCGCCATGCGACTTTTCTGGGCACTTTATCATAGGGTGGTTCACCTGCATAGAGCTTTCTTAAGTTCACTTTTAACTCTTTAAGTTTAGTGTCCAGCAAGTTCCACCGGATAAGGTCAAATTTCCGTATGCACTCTCCTCCGAATTCCCAGGCTCTTTCTTTCACGATCTCTTCAAAAAAGCCTGCATAATCAGCTGGAATGGGAGGAATCAGGGTTTCGTTCCCCCTGAAGGCTCTTTCCCTAACCTGTCTGAGAGCATTAATTGCTTCAGGAGTTGGTGTTCCATTTATTTCGTTTTCTGCTTCAGCAAACATTAAAAGAATATCAGAATACCGGAGCATCACCCAGTTCACTCCGTTATACTTATCCGAGCCCGGGAAGATTGGTTTTATCCATTCCCTTCTCCATTTCGCAATAAATGTGTCACTGAATTCTCTTAACAATTGTGTGTTGTTTTCGTCTATTTCATACAGGGCAATGGTAATATCCCGCCGTGTATCCAGACTGTCGAATGACAGATAATAGGTAGACATGGCCCGGATACCACCATCTGCTTTACCGTATCTCGACAGGGAATTGATCCTGTTGCCTACATAATATCCTACTTCACCGCTTCTGTAAATACCCATACCAACTTCGAACATACTTTCACCATATTTCGTGTCAAGCTTTCGTTCACAATGCATATGGAAGATATTTCCAAAATCCGGATTGAGACGATGTTCACCACTTTCGATTATTTCTCTGCACTGGTCTCTGGCGATCTGGTAATATGTGAGATGGTCATTTCCGCGCTGCATGCCGCCCTCTCTTCTCAAAGAATAACCACCCCGTGCCAGGGCTATCCTGGCAAGAAATCCCTTAACTGCACCTTTGGTCAGACGTTCATCTTCCGGAACCTCTGATCGCCACGGTACGAGGTTTTCAGCTAATAACAAATCATTAATAATGTCCTCATAAATTATATCCCGGTCTGTTTTTGGCAGGCTGAATTCATCCCCGGCTTTTGACGGGACCCTCTTATAAGGCACATCACCCCAGTTTCTTATCAGCTCATAGTAGAAGATCGCTCTGAGTGTCAGCGCTTCGCCATAAAGGCGTTTCATTTCGAACTGTTGTTCCTCAGTTCCTTTATCATAGATCGCACTGGCAGGTATATTGGCTATACAAATATTAGCACGTTCGATTGCTGTATAAAGATTTCTCCATGGCTTTTCTATTTCTTCATTTCCTGAATTTGCACCATACCTTGCAATTCCTCTTCTTCCGTTATCAAATGAACCACTGCACATGGCAATATCCGTATCCACACCATAATACATACTCAGTCTTTTTGAATAACCCTCATCCAGTGTCATAAGCTGGTATATACCAAGGATAGCCTGGCGGCTGTAATCCACATTGTTAAAAACGTTTTCATTGGAGAAAAGAGATACAGGCTCGTATTCAAAGAAATTCTCGCATGAAAACAATACTGCCATGATTATAATCAGTGCAGTCATATATATTCTCTTTACATAACTTTTAGTCTTCATGGTGTGGATTATTAAAGAGTCAGGTTTAAACCAAAAATATATGATGTGCTTCTTGGATAAGCAGAATAGTCGACACCGGGAGTAAGGGGAGTTGATCTGCGTGTATCCACTTCCGGATCGTATCCGGAATACCTTGTAAATGTATGCAGATTATTGATTGTTGCATAGATCCTGAATTGCTGGATAAATATTTTACCGGTCCATTTTGCCGGGAGTGTATACCCGATTGTGATGTTGTTGATCCTAAGAAAAGATCCATCTTCTACAGCCCATGAATGAAACAGGTAGCGTCCCCGGGATGGGGTCCATATGCTGGCATTTTTATTTATTTCACTGAGAATGGTCGGATCACTGACTACATTTCCTTCCGCATCAATATTGCGCCATCTTTTATCTGAACTGATATCTGTAAGGGCATTTGTATATCCTCTGTATACACTGGTGAACTCTATCTTATTGGCGTTATAGATATCATTCCCATATACCCAGTTTACAAAAATACTCAGGTCGAAACCTTTGTAGCCAGCCATTATGTTCAATCCGCCTACAAAATCAGGATTAGAGTTACCAATTACCACCCGGTCCTCATCAAAGGTGACACTGTTATCTCCGGTGACCGGATTGCCGTTCTCATCCAGTGGCTTCTCTACATCCCTGAATTTGACAGCACCTGGCAGAAGGTTACCACCGAAGGTAATACCCGAGTTATCTGCAACACCTTCCTTTAAGGTGTATGTCTGGGATCCTTCATCATAATTGAAATCTTCCAGGGTATAAAATCCGTCAGTTACAAATCCATACATCAGTCCAACAGGTTCTCCTACCATCACAATATAATCATCTCCGGTATCGCTGATCCAGCCTGATGGAATCGTGAAGTATTCCATTCCTCCCAGATCATCTACTCTGTTCCGGTTGAAGGATATATTGAAATTTGATGACAGCCTGAAATCATTCTTTTCTATGATATAAGCATCAATGTTAAACTCCAGGCCATAGTTTGTAGTCTGGCCAATATTTCTCATTTGCTCCTCGTAGCCTGAAACAGAGGGTATCCTGGATTTGATGAGCAGGTCTTTTGTGGTATTTTTATATGCATCGATGGTGAGGTTCAGGCGGCTGTTGAAAATACCAAGGTCAATTCCTGTATTTCTTGTTATGGTTGTTTCCCATTTAAGAAATGGATTTGCCAGGGTAGCCGGGTACAGGAATGTCAGGGGCACCTCATTTAAATAAAATGCCTTATCAGAACCCACATTAAATGTGGTTGTCCATAAAAAATCACCAATCCGGTTGTTTCCTGCCTGTCCATAGCTCATTCGAATTTTAAGGTTTGAAAGAAAGTCGAACGATTGCATGAACGGTTCTTCAGAAATTCTCCAGGCAACTGAACCGGATGGAAAAATTCCCCAGCGGTTTTCGGGTCCGAATTTCGAAGATCCGTCAGCCCTTAACGTAAAACTGGCCAGGTATTTGTCACGATATCCATAATTGATTCTTCCGAAAAAGGAAAGGAGTCGGTTGAGACCTTCAAAAGTGGATGGTTTCTGATTATCTTCACCCAGTTCCATTGATCCTATCGCAACTGCAGGAGTTATGTCTTCAGGAAACGACCGTGATTCAGCGTCAAAATTCTTATATTCATTATGGATCATTTCCTGCCCCATTAATATGCTGATATCATGTGCATCATGAAACTTTCTCAACGTATAATTAAGAAGGTTTGCCCATCTCAATGAAATATTTCTTTTCTCCTCTATGTTCACAATTGGTTTATCGCCATATTTACGGGCATTGGGAGTTGATGCTCCGTCAAACTGCTCATATCGCTGCTGCCTGTTATCAAAACCCAGATCCATCCTGTAATCAAAATTTTTCAGGAATTTATATCGCATACTACCATTAAGGGTGGCATATGTCCTGTGTTTCATCCGGTATTCATCCTTTACAAGAGTCACCGGATCGATCAAACGGCTGCTTTCGTAATATTCATCCTCATCAAATTCAAGCGACGGATCATCGGAAAAATCCACAAGACCATTTACCGGCCTGTATATTACGCTATGCTTCAGTCGGTTATTAGTAGAAGTGCCGGGATCTGAAGTGCCTGCACCCTGAATTTTGGCATCTGAAAGTTTAACATCAAAATTCATGGTGAATTTATCTGTAGCCTTGTTTTCGAACCTGAAGTTCAGGTTATTGCGTTTATATCCTGATTCAAGCATGATACCCAGATCATCAATATGTGACAGACTAAGGTTATATTTCAACGATTCTGATCCGCCGTAAATGGTAAGGTTGTGGTTAGATACAGGGGCTGTTCTCCCGAAAACCTTCTTCTGCCAGTCTGTACCATTTTGTCCGCTGTAAAGGCTGTCAAGCTGCTCATATTCTCCAAACAGTTCGGTAAATGAGCGCATATCGAGGAATGATCCTGAAGCCCGGTCATACTGGTTTAACACAAATTCATACGGACTCAGAACAGGTAATTTATTTGATAATTCTTTTACACCGGTATAAAAGTTGTATTCCACTTTTACCTTTCCTGACGAACCGCTTTTCGTTGTAATAATGATCACACCATTGGCACCCCGTGCGCCATAAATAGCAGTTGAAGAAGCATCCTTAAGTACGTCGATACTTGCAATATCGGTTGGAGGAATATCACTCATTGATTCAGCCGGGAATCCGTCGATAATGAAAAGCGGTGAGTTATCCTGGGTGATCGAACCACCACCCCTTACACGTACTTTAACTTCCGCATCGGGTGATCCTTCTGCCGTCACAACATGAACCCCGGCAATTCTCCCCGTTATGGCTGCTGCAGTTGATGTGGCAGGCATATCCTTTAGCTGATTGGCACTGACTGAAGAGACTGCCCCGGTAAGATCCCTTTTACGCACTGTCCCATAACCGATGACAACGATTTCATCAAGGTATTCGGTTCTCATCTTCATTGTAATATCAATTCTGGTTCTTGAACCGACAAAGATTTCCTGTTTTTCCATTCCCACGTAAGAGAATTCAAGAATAGTATTTTGGGGATCATCGATGGTTATCGAATAATTGCCATCAAGATCCGTGATCACACCGGCTGTAGTCCCCTGAATAACAATAGCCACTCCTGGAAGAGGCTCACCGGTTTCGTCTTTTACAATCCCGGTAACAGTTTGTCCATATAAAACAGTTGCCAGGACAAAAAAGAAGATCAGAGAACTTACTGACCGTTTTGTTACATTTCTTGCCATGCTAATGATTTTTATCGGGAGTCATATATCAGTTTGAACAGAAAAGAAATCACACAACAATTCCCTTTGACCTGAAAGATCTGAATGAAAGGTAAGCTCTCCACATCCAAATTATGGTAGTGGAGAGCTTGAACCAAAGTAAGATGATAAAATAGATTATCAGGTAATTAATATCGTACCCTACTATTCGATAATGATTTGCCTTGTTAATATTTCAAGGTCACTTCTGACTTTGATGAAATAAACCCCGCTGCTCAGTCTGGAAGTATTTAACCTCACAACCGGTTCATTGGCAATCATCTCAAGTACCCGTTCACCCAGGAGATTATAGATACAGATCTCAGCGTTGTTAATGTTCAGATGAATATTTATCCATTCTCCGGCAGGATTCGGATAGAAGGTGAAGATGGATTCACTTTGTTTACTGATCCCAACCTCAACGGAAACCTCGATCGTATAATCATTTGTGGTACCATCCTCTGCAGTCACCGTTACCGTTGCTGTACCCGGAATGGTTGTAAAGGCACCATCCCCGCTCACAGTAGCACTGTCGTGATTTGCCGTTGCCGTAATGGTTATGCTGGTAGTACCTTCAGGGACTTCCAGTGTATAACTGGTTATGGCTTCATCAAAATCAGGAACGAGTGTACCTATATTTACGCTCAGTGCTGAGAGCGTGGCATCGGATGAAGGCGTATACCTTGTTATATATACCGTATAATCCAATGTTGAACCATCCTCTGCAGTTACCGTGATGACCGCCGTACTCGGAAACGTATTGAATTCTCCGTCACCGGTAACACTGGCCAGTGTATCATTAGGTGTTGCGGTAATGGTTACACTGTTCTCTCCTGCTGGCACTTCCAATGAATACTCCAGCGTATCCGCATGGAATGCAGGCTCCAGAATTCCTGTACTGACTGAGAGTCCTGAGAGGGTCGCGTCTGAAGAAAGTATTACTTTGGTTACAACAGAATAATTAACAACAGTAATTCCATCTTCGGCCGTTACCGTAATGACTGCTGTATCCCCGATCTCTTTAAAGACGGTATCTCCTTCCACCGTCGCCAGCGCATCATTGGTAACAGCTGTGAATACAATACTGTCTGTTGTACTCGGCACACCTAGTGAATACATGGTTGTATCAGGATCAAAATCAGGTACAAGTGTTCCCACACTTGGAGTCAACGCTGAAAGTGTTGCGTCGGAAGATGGAACATATTCTTTAAGGTATACGATATATTCGAGTGTGGAAAGATCCTCTGCCGTGACGATTATATGAGCCGTGTCAGGAACAATGGCAAATAAGCTGTCTCCTGTAACGGTTGCTTTCGGGTGATTTGGTCCGGCCAATAAGGTAACCGAGTCTTCACCGATAGGATAAATAAGGTCATATATCAGTGAATCCGGATGGAAAGCCGGGACAAGGGTTCCTTTATCTGCTTCCAGACTGGCCAGGGTTGCATCGTATGAAAGAAATTCTGTCAGCAAAGAATCCGGCACTGCCAGTTCATCCGGAGCATATGTGCCGTCCGTCGTCCACGTGATCCAGTCGATGAGACCGCCAACTGATGTGCCGCCATTACCATCGCCAAACCTGAAATAATTATTCCCGCTTGTCTGAGTTGTTACAACTTCTGCTACCGGTACCGGATTTTCATCAAGGTAAAACATCACAAAACTGGTATCCTTTGTAATACGGAATGTATGCCAGTTCATCACATTGGGCAGATCTCCTTTCATTTCACTGTATTTCAGTTCGTAGGTATTATCTGACTTTATATATAATCTCTCGCGGAAGCCACCATGCTCGAAATCAAATTCCATCGGACGGTCGAGGGTATCCGAAATACCTTTCACCCGTGCAACCATGGTTACAATATCCTGGGGATCATCTGCAAAATCAGTCCTCCACGAACCCTGTTTATCAGCAGGGTAATCGATAAATTCAAGGAGCTTATTCCCTGAATAATCAGGATCAACAAGGATCTGATTGGAAGGATCACCATTCTTGATGTTACTGGTCTTAAATGGCGGATCATTTTCGTCCGGCAATACCCTTGCAGTATACAG
>Ga0209636_10000994_pt1 | contig 28326 bp, 21 predicted proteins | sample DeeMarSWOR152_54_FD_187464 | JGI IMG/M metagenome (GOLD analysis project Ga0209636, IMG submission 187464) | Marine sediment microbial communities from White Oak River estuary, North Carolina - WOR-1-52-54 (SPAdes) (version 2) | ecosystem: Environmental > Aquatic > Marine > Intertidal zone >...
GGTGTGCCATTCTGCTACATAAACTCCTCCAGCATCGTTGATCTCCTTAACGGCCAGTTTAGCTGCGCGATCCATATCTTGTCCTTCTGCTTTTTCATAACATGCAACCAAGCCTATTTTGATCGGTCGAGCTTCAGGTGACGGCAACTGTGTTAATTGCCAGCCCGCAACAATCACAGCGACAGCAACGATGGCAACGACTATAGCTACAATTAGCTTCTTTTGCATAATTCCTTCTCCCTTTTCTTCGCTAATATGATGCGGAGTGTTAATAAAACTAACTCAAAAACAAGCTTTCTCTGCCAAGTTGGAAAGCTTTCAAGTTAATACTATGGTATTTTTCTTTTAGCCTCTCACATATAGCCTTTTTCAATGTTTCTTCTTTTATCGGGTTTTCTGGAAGAGCGGAAAGCGCTCCGAGTAGAACCGTATTAACCACGATGGGGTTTCCTAGTTCGGTAGCGATGCCTATTGCGTCAATTTCGTGAACCTTTAGCGCTTTCTTCCTTATCATGCCAACCAAATCATCGATTTTCATAGGTTTAGCTGCTGGTCCTTGAAACGCAAAATTGGGTGGTATATACTTCGTGTTCATAACCACAGTCCCCTTCTTCTTCAACATAGGCAAAGCCCTTGCAGTTTCAAGAACCTCAAACCCTAATATTACGTCAGCTTTTCCTCTTTCTATCAAAGGAGACTCAATCTTATCCCCAATTCGAGCATATGCCACGATTGAGCCGCCTCTCTGAGCCATGCCGTGAACTTCTGCCTTTGCAGCATCGAAACCATCCAGTAGGGCAGCCTCGCAGAAAATGTCGCTTAGCACAACCACTCCCTGCCCTCCGATGCCCGCGAAAACTAAGTCTAACTTCATCTAACCAGTACTCCTTATCGCATCAAAGGGGCAAACCTGCTCACAAACACCGCATCCCCAACAGAGAGTCGGATCTATCTCGGCACGCTCGGCAGTTAAAGAAATGGCGGGACAACCGAAAACCTTTACGCATTCACCGCATGCATTGCACTCTTTCAAAACTTCCCGTGCTGGACCTTTCTCTATCAAAAGGGGGCAAGGTCTCTCAGAAATTATCACGGAAGGACCCTGATAGTTAAGCATCTCGCGCATCACTTTAGTTGTTCCTTTAACGTCGTATGGGTCAACAACTTCCACTTTTTCGATTCCGAGACCTTTCGCAACATCCTGAAGCCTTATTATCTTTGCATCTGTGCCCATGGCGGTTTTGCCAGAAGCAGGCGTTGGCTGGTGCCCAGTCATAGCCACAACATTATTATCCAAAATAATCACGCACACGTTCGCTTTGTTGTACGCGATGTTAAGTAAGCCAGGCATTCCTGCATGGAAGAAAGTGGAGTCGCCGATAACCGCAAACACTTTATCTTTTACTCCAACATGAAACATCCCTGCAGCCTGCGAAATTCCCGCACCCATGCAAAGACAGGTTTGAACAGCGTTTACTGGGGGGAGGACCCCTAAGGTGTAGCAGCCTATATCTCCTGTAACGATTTTATCAGTGGTTTTCCCTGAGAGGCTCAAAGCGCCTTCTGGGCAAAATTGAACACATTCAGGTTCGCCGTTGCACAGGTCGCAGACAATAACCTTCCGCGTGTCTGGATGCAGAGTTATAGCACCATAATCGCAAGCTTCGATACACCAGCCGCACCCATTACACTTGTCCTCGTCCACAGTAACGATTCCAGTTTCAGTTGACTGCGTTAGAGCTTTTTCTGGGCAAGCAGCAACGCAGGGTGCTTCTTTGCAGGCTTTGCAAGCTATGGCTACATTGGAAAGGGGATCAAGTCTTATGGCACGTATTCGTGACTTCAGCGGATTGAAAACTTTTTCCTTCTCCCACGAACATGCGTACTCGCAGATAACGCAGCCCACACATCTCTGCGGGTCACAATTGACAAACTGGTTAACCATGTTTAAAGCATAATAGAAAGCCCTGTGAGGGCAGCCAGGACATAGAACGGGAGGTCGAGGCGGCAGGTCCAAAACTTCTGGTTTTTTGGGTTTACCGCATAACCCCAACGTTGCAAACGCTTCTCTTATCGTGTCTGGAGTAAACTCGCCGATTTCCTCCAAGCCCAGCTGTTCTTTGCCTAAAATTTCCACTTTTAGCCGCTGCATGTTTTCTTCGATGTAAGGCCTTAATTCTTCAATCACTACTATCTTCTTTACTTTAGACGCAAACTTCTTAACTAAATCGGTGGGAAACGGATATACGAATCCTAATTTTAACCAAGAAAATTTGCTTGCATCTAATACGGACCGCGCGTAATAATAGCCTATTCCACTTCCGACTATCCCCACTTTTTTTCCATTATCTTCAATGACATTGAACTTCGAATTATCAACAAGTTTTTTTGCTTCAACTAATTTGCGTTGCAAAATTCTATGCTGCCTAATAGCATTGGAGGGCACCATCACCCACCGTGCCCCATTCTTGTCAAACTCGGCTTTTCGCGTAATTTTCTGAATTTCGCTGAGTCTTACTCTTGCTTTTCCATGAGCCACTCGAGTTGTCAACCTCACGATGACTGGCAACTGCAATTTTTCGCTTATTTCAAAGGCATCTCTAGTCATGTCCAAGGCTTCTTGTGGGCTACCAGCATCAAACAAGGGCAGATTCGAGTGAACTGAAAAATATCGGGTATCCTGTTCGTTTTGGCTGCTGTGCATGGCTGGGTCATCGCAGACAGCTATAACCATGCCGCCGTCAACACCTGTGTACGCTAGAGTCATAGCGGCGTCGGCAGCCACGTTTAATCCAACATGTTTCATGGAGACAATTGATCTGACGCCTGCCATTGAAGCGCCTGCAGCTACTTCCGTGGCGACGATTTCATTTACGCTCCATTCTGCGTGTATTCCAAAATCCTTTGCAACTTCAGCGATGGCTTCCAAAATTTCTGTAGATGGCGTTCCAGGGTACGAGGCTGCTAGTTTAATGCTTGCCTCTACTGCTCCTCTCGCAACTGCTTCATCGCCGTTGAGTAGGACAAAACTGCCGGGTTTGTCTAGCGCAATCTTTGAGGTCATTGGGTTAAGTCCTTCACATTTTGCCCTTGCGCAGATCTAAGACTCGCTTTGCTTTTCCTTCGCTCCTAGGGATTTCTCCGCATTTTACAATTTCAATTTCCGCAGACAGCCCAGTAATGCTGTGAATCTTCCCTTGGATGTTGCTTTTCAAGGCGTTTTTATCCAATTTTTTGTTCTTGGAGGCGCGCTCTGTTAATTCCACTTTTACAGCAAAAGTATCTAATGCGCCGGGTCTGTCAACTACTATCTGATATTGGGCGGCTAATTCGGGAAAACTCATCACGGCGAATTCGATTTGGGAAGGAAAGACGTTGACTCCTCTTATGATAAGCATATCGTCGGATCTTCCGCGGATTCTCATCATTCGTGCGTGGGTGCGACCGCACGCGCATTTTTCAGTTTCTATCACTGAAATGTCCCTTGTTCTAAATCTCAACATTGGTATACCCGTTTTGGTTAGAGTTGTAAAAACCAGTTCGCCCTCTTCGCCGGGAGATAAGACTTCGCCAGTTTCGGGATCAATCGTTTCTACAATGAAGTGGTCTTCCCATATGTGCAGTCCTTTATGCTCGTTGCATTCGATTGAAACGCCTGGACCGCATAATTCAGTTAGCCCATACACGTCGAAAGCTTCGACGCCTAGTTCTTCCTCGATTCGTTCTCTGATTTTTTCAGACCAAGGTTCTGCCCCGAAATGACCGATTCGCAGTTTCAGATATTTTTTCGGGTTGATTCCTTCTTTAGCCATTGTTTCAGCAAGGTAAACTGCGAAGCTTGGAGTGCAACACAGCACTGTGGCGCCTAGGTCTTTCATGAGTTTTATCTGTCTTTGCGTCATTCCTCCGCTTACGGGAACTATCGTTGCTCCGATTTTCTGAGCGCCGTAATGAAAGCCTATTCCGCCTGTGAATAGACCGTAACCGTAGGCGATGTGGATTACGTCGTCTTTTCTTCCGCCTGTGGTGTAGATGGATCGTGCCATCAGTTCTTGCCAAGCGTCCATGTCGTTTTTGGTGTATGCTCCAATTATGGGGTTTCCAGTTGTTCCGCTGGAGGCGTGAATTTCAACTATGTCAGTAGGTTTTACTGCAAGCATGCCGAAGGGATAGTTGTCTCTGAGATCATTTTTTACGGTGAAAGGAATTTTCTGGATGTCTTCCAACGTCTTTATGCTTTCAGGTTTTAATCCAGCCTTGTCTAATTTCTTCCTGTAAAACGCGCTATTATCGTAGCAGTGTTTCACCTGTTCTTTGAGTTTTCTAAGTTGGTGTTTTCTTAATTCCTCTATAGGCATGGTTTCGATTTTTTCGTTCCAATATTTGCTATTACTCATGTGCGTCACTCTCCTACAGGCCCAGATATGCCTCTTTTATGTGGTTACTGCATAGGAGTTCTCTACTTTTACCTTCTAGGATTATCTTGCCTTGCTCAAGAACGTATCCCCTGTCGGCAATATCAAGGGAATCACGAATATTCTGCTCAACTAAAAGAATAGTTACTCCTTCTTCATTGATTTTGCGCACTGTGTCCAAGACTTTCTCCACGATTAGGGGCGCTAATCCAAGAGAAGGCTCATCCAAAATTAAAAGGTCTGGATTTGACATTAAGCTCCTGCATATTACAAGCATTTGTTGCTCACCCCCGCTGAGGGTTTGAGCTAACGCTTTCTCTTTCTTTTTAAGCACAGGAAAGATTTGATAACCTCGTTCCTTAGCATTTTTTACTCTGTCCTTATCGTTAGTTGTATATGCTCCTAACCGAAGATTCTCCTCGACCGTCATTCGGGGAAAAATTTCTCTGCCTTCAGGAATCAAAGTTATCCCTTTTTGGACTATTTCGTATGGCGGTAGCTTTTCTATGTTTTCTCCTCTAAAACGAATTTCCCCCATTCTTGGATGCAACAAACCCATAATTGTTTTAACAAGAGTAGTTTTTCCGGCACCATTGGGACCGATGATGCTGACAATCTCTTTTTCCTTAACTTGAAACGATACGTCCCGAAGTATCTGAATCATCCCGTATGAAGCAGATATTTTTTCGACATCTAACATTTTAGCCCTCACAAAGTGAATATCTTTTGCCGAGGTACACTTTTACCACCTTTTCGTCATTAACTACTTCTTTGGGTGTTCCCTCGAAAATTTTTTCGCCATGATGCAAGACCGCTACGCGGTCACATAAACCCATAATCACTCTCATTACATGCTCAACTATGAGCACTGTTACTCCTTGTTTATTGATGAGTTTTATCAATTCAATAGCTTCGTCACTTTCTCTTGGAGTTAAGCCTGTGAGAAGCTCATCCAAAAGAAGTAACTTGGGCATCGTTGCCAACGCCTTCGCGAGTTGAACACGCCGCAATTCAACAACATTCAAGTTTTTGGCTGGCACATCGAATTTTGCTTCGTTCAGACCTACAAATTCCAGAAGTTCTTTTGCTCTGAGCAGTGCCTCGGTCTTCTCTGTAATTTTTTTCTGGGCAAAAAGTACTCCAGCGAGCACGTTTTCAATTGCGGTCATGTCTGGGAAGGATTGAACAGTCTGGGAGGTCTTTGTTATACCTTTGGAGCAGATCACGTAGGGCGGCAGCTTTGAGATGTCCTCTTCTAAGAAAAATATTTTCCCCGAATCTGACTTGTATACTCCGCTTATGAGGTTTAACAGTGTTGATTTTCCAGAACCATTAGGTCCCACCAAGCCGGCAATTTCGTTCCTATTCACAGTTAAGTCAACTGTCTTTAATGCTTGAAGTCCTCCAAAGCGCTTTGAGACCCCGATACACTTCAGCAAACTAACAGTCTCCGGTAGCGGACCGTTAACTATACCCTATGTGAAAATATAAATATTGTCTGAAGCTAATTGAACCATGGTGCCGTTCATGCCGATACCACAAGTAAGCGTCTTTCTAGATAACAGACCAGGTTCTCTGTCCGAAGCAGTGGCTCAACTGGACAAGAATCAAATTAAAGTATTCGCCTTATCAATTGCGGACGCTGGCGAATTCGGATTAGTCCGTATGATAACAGAAGACCCTGAAAAATCCACAAAAATTTTGGAAGATGCCGACTATAACCTTGCAAAATCAAGAAAAAACACTGAAGTAACCGCTATTTTCATAACGGAAGAAGACAAAATCTCGAAAATAACAAGGATCCTAGCCGACGGCAGCATAAACATTGAATACGCTTATTCGTCCGCTGTGCATGTAGACGGCAAAATCGCTTTGATACTGCGAGCCAGTGACATGGATAGCGCTGAGAGAATATTAAAAGCAAACGGCATAACCATTCTGTCACTAGACGAAATTAAGAAGTATTTTCAATGATTTCGTCCTCTTCACAAGGCAATAGCGTTTCAACCTTCTACATTTCTATTTGTATTAACTAAGTGGCAGGGTCAACTTTGATCATCTTTGGGATCTTGCCCGCTGTCCCAACGAAGCCGCGGTAGACGATTAAAACTCCTTCAACGCCTTGAATGGATAGCGCTTTGTTTATGCCGCGTTGAATAGCGCTTCGGGGGTCTTCACCTTTTACTACGTTGCCCACAGCTGTGGCTGCGGCATCTGCTAAGCCAGCGTTTCTGCAGAAAACCGTAGCTGCCTCGGCATCCCCAAAACTTAAAGCGTGGCTGAAACGACCTGAACTCGTGGCTAAGCCAATTGGAAAATCCGTCAGTCTGAAGCCAAACCTTTTCGAAAGGGGCACATCCCCTGCAGAAAGCGCGACATCAATGGCTCCTTTGGATACGGCGGAGACTTCGCCGCCGTTTTCCACCACAGCAACTTCACAACCGTTGCGAATCATATCTTTCACGGCGAGGTCAGCCAAAACCCCTGCAACTGCAGCCATGGGACCAACATTTGCTTTTTCCGCAACCTCAGCCATTAACTTGGCTACTAATGGTCCTCTACGTGCTGAAATGGGCTCAAGCGTGTAAAGGAAGTTGGGATTGGCTCTAGCATATTCTTCGAGTTCTTTCCTGTTATGTTTAATCGATTCTTCGGCTGTTTGGATGCCGATTTTCTTATCGGAAATTATGGTACATTGGGTTTCTTTGTAGCTGAAAGCGTCTCTGAAAAGGTTTTTTATCATTTATTTTCCGTTTTCCTTTAATGCGTGTTGTCTGTTAGTTCCGAATTGTTCTGTTTAACTGATTTTATTGCTCTTGCCGGGCAAGCGTCAACGCAGGCACTGCAGGTGCTACCCACACACTTTTCTTTGTTGAAGCTTATAGAGAAATCTTCAGTGAGAGTGATGGCTTCCACAGGGCAGATTGTAATGCAGGCGCCGCAACTGAAGCATTTTTCACTGTCTATTTCAATCAGCTTCGGCAGGGTAACTGTGGCGCCTTTTTGGCGGAAGGCTTTAACCACTTTTTCTAGCGCTGCGTCGGGTATTTCAGCCAAGACTTCGCCGCCTTTGGAGGTGACATGAGCGGTTATTATGTTAATTGGCACCTTATGTTCAAGGATTATCTCAGCCGTGATCGGCTGCTGCACCAGTTTCTCCGAGAATTTAAGAAGAATCCTTACCATAAACTTCACCTTCCTAAAAGTTTGGAAACGTCTTCAGAGGTCACTATTCCCAATACTTTTCGTTCACTATCAATCACGGGCAAAGCGGATATGTTGTGCTGCGCCATTTTTCTCGAAGCCGTCTCTAACGGCTCGTCCGGTTTGACCGTTATTACGCGTCGTGTAACTATGTCTGATAGCGCTTTTCTGCCTTCAGCCATAGCTCGTGTAATGTCCCATGAAGTCACAATTCCGCAAAGTCTACGACTATCATCAACCACGACAATGTGATTGACTGACCGAGTCACTATGCGCTCTGCGATGTCTCGGATCTCCTCGTTCTCTTCGCAGGTAACCGCTGCATGCATTACGTTGGCTACAAAGGTTGTTTCTTCTGTCTGTTTCATAGGTTTAAAGACTCTGTCAATCGGGAGACGCTCAACGGAAGCTGTCAAATAAAACGAGCCGTTGTTAATCCAGGACTTGAGGGTTCCAGCGATTTTCTTTGCCGTTTTTAAGCTTGAAAGCGAGCTAACTCTGATTCTTTTGTCACCTATGGTTATTGCGCCTGACTTCAGCTCTTTATAGCTCACCCTTCCCAGTATTGGGCGGTCTCTGCGGGGCACACCGTAGTCAACTACGCTGGTGAAAATCTCCTCGTCCCGTATGGCTGTCTTTTTAGCCAAACCCTCGTTCAAAATTGGGATGGGCACACCTATTCCCACGTAAAGCGTGGTGCCATATCGCGTGAAGACTGCGCCTTGAAGGAAATCCGGCGACATCTCTTTGCAGTTTCCCCGAACCATCAGCGTTCCACTAAGGTTTTGAGGGTCATGCTGTGTTCCTTCGCCGATAACATAGCCTTGCGCTCCACCAAGGAAGATGCGAGTTCCAATACCTATCGTCTCATAGTCTGGATCGTTCATTAGCGGGTTTAATTCGCCAGCGCCTGAGAATGTGGCATTCCGACGTCGCGGCAGAAGCTTCCCCATGTACGTGTAAATTGTCTCGTCGCGGCTGTTCACTGCACAAGCGTAACGTTGATAGCAATTGCGGAAGTTGAGCAGGTAAAACTGGTTTAGGTCATCCTTTGTTAGGTTTGTTTTGATCCGGGTTCTTGGGTAGCAGTCAGTTCCATACGCCGTGGCTTTAAGCTCAACTTCTTTTCCGCGTATGAGGTCTTCAATCACGTGCCCTCCACCATATTCAAAAGGTTGCGTTTCTGACATAGCGGTTGCGCCGATGTATAGGTCGACGGCTGCGCCTGGATGGCAAACTTCAACGTCGTTAATCCATGCTTTTTGAATTTTTATAGGTGGGTCGGAATGACCAACGTTTATGATGGCACCTGATGAGCACATTGCTCCAAAAGTGCCTGTTGTGACAACGTCAACTTCTTTAAATGCAACTTCAACGCCGCTACTTTCCACTAGTTTTTTCATTTCTTCAGCTGTCAAAACTTGAACGTCGCCAGTTCTTATCTTCTCGTTAATCTCTTCTATTGTTCGCTTATTCTTTTTGGAGTTGAGTTTCAATGCCTCCAACCGATGCCATTCGAAAAGGCGTGCTCCCGTATTAAAATTTTTTGGAGAAGGAAGCGCTTGTTCACCAGAGCTTCCATGGCAAATCGTCCATGTATTCGTTCAAAGAGCGAATTGAGGTTCCATTGTGGTTTTTCTGTTTTAAGACTTTTACGAGGGCAGAAGCTAACTCAAGGTTCGTAATTACGGGAACGTTGAATTCCACTGCTTGTCTCCGAATAATGTAGCCGTCCGTCAAGACGTCGGAGTAGCTTTTCCGCTTGTTCCCCATCGGGACGTTTATGACTAAGTCTATCTTTTGGTCTTGGAGGTAATCAAGAATGTTCGGGTTCACGCTAGCCTCTTTAACCTTGTGCAGGACTGACACACTGCTTATTCCTGCCGCTTGCAACGCCTCAGCAGTATGTTCGGTAGCATAGATTTTGAAACCCATCTCCTCAAAAGCCTTCGCGAGGGGCACAACTCTTCTTTTTGGTTCTTCACCGCCAACCGTTATGAGCACGGAACCGCCCTTGGGTGGGATACGGAACTCTGCAGACTGCAACGCCTTCGAGAAGGCATCAGCAAAGTTCTCGCCTAGGCATGCCACTTCGCCTGTGCTTAGCATTTCAACGCCTAGAACTGGGTCCGCTCCGCTTAAGCGCATGAAACTGAACTGAGGTACTTTTACGCCAAAATGTCTTGTAGGCGGCAGCCCACACGTTTTAAGCTCTTCAAATTTTTTGTCAAGCATCGCCGACGTGGCAAGTTCTATGAGGTTTATTCCGCGAGTTTTGCTCACGAAAGGCATAGATCTCGAAGCCCGCAAGTTACATTCAATAACGTAGACAGCGCCGTCTTTTACAAGATATTGGATGTTGTATGGTCCTTTGATTTTTAGGGCTTTGACGATTTTCTGAGTTGCCTCTTCAATTTTTTCCTGAACCTCAGCGGAAAGCGTGTTAGGCGGAATGCTCATGGTGGCGTCGCCGCTGTGAACGCCTGCGTTCTCTACATGTTCCATTATGGAGCCGATCAAGCAGGTTTCACCGTCATAGACCCCGTCCACTTCGACCTCTTTGGCTTTATCAACAAACTTTGATATTACCACTGGATGGTCACGGGAAACCTTGGCTGCCAACTTGAGAAAGTTTTCCAGCGCTGTTTCGTTGTAAGCCACACGCATTGCGGAGCCTGACAGGACATAGCTGGGACGCACGATTACTGGGTAACCTATTTTCTCCGCGAACCTTTTAGCAGCGCTTATTGACTTAAGTTTGCTCCAGCTCGGCTGGGGAATGCCCAGTTGATCCAAAAGCGCGCTGAACTTTGACCGGTCCTCGGCTAAGTCGATGTTTTCTGCTGAGGTGCCGAGCAGCTTTACTCCAGAATTTGCCAGTTTTAAGGCTAAGTTGTTTGGAATCTGACCGCCGACGCTGGCGATTATGCCTAACGGGTTTTCTTTTTCGTAGATGTCTAGAATTCTCTCAGTGGTTAATTCTTCAAAGTACAGTTTATCGGAAATGTCGTAGTCTGTTGAGACAGTTTCAGGGTTGTAATTAACCATTATGGCTTCGTGGATGCCGTTTTTCTTAAGCGCCCAAATCGTGTTGACTCCGCACCAGTCGAATTCCACGCTTGAACCTATTCTGAAAACTCCAGCGCCCAGCACAATAACCTTGCTCTTGTCATTGCTCAGTTCTATATCGTCCTCGTCTCCGCCGTACGTGAGGTAGAGATAGTTAGTTTTAGCTGGCCACTCAGCCGCCAAAGTGTCAATCTGCTTCACCGCTGGAATAATGTTCACGTTTTTTCTGAATTTTCTTATCGCTGATTCGTCAGTTTTTTGGCAGACAGCTATTTGCTCATCTGAGAAACCTATGCGCTTTGCTTCTCTCACAGTTTCTGCTGCATCGCTATCGTCAAGATTTAACGTGCAGAGCTTTGTTTCCATGTCAATAATGTTCTTGATTTTATGGAGGAAGAATGGGTCAACACCGCTTAGGCGGTAGATTTCCTCGATTGAAACGCCCATTTTCAAGGCTTTGACTATTTTGAACAATCTCTCGTCGGTTGGGTTCATCAGCACATCCTTAATTCCTTCAACTGGTTCAGGTTCCGAATCCTCTTCGTTGCAGACCAGCCCCTTCTTGCCAATGTCTAACATTCGAGTGGCTTTTTGCAGTGCTTCTTCTAAGCAGCGTCCGATGGCCATTACTTCGCCCACGGAACGCATTTGGGGTCCTATGTGACGATCCGCTTTTTCGAATTTTTGCAAGTCCCATCTGGGGATTTTGATTGTGACGTAGTCTAGGGCTGGTTCGAAACAGGCGGTAGTGACCTCAGTAACTTTGTTAATCAGTTCTGGAAGAAGATAGCCAATAGATAGCTTCGTAGCTATGTACGCCAAGGGGTAGCCTGTTACTTTGCTTGCAAGCGCAGAGCTTCTTGACATACGCGAGTTGACTTCTATAACGCGGAACTCTTCTGATTTCAGGTGCAAAGCCCATTGAATATTGCATTCGCCAACTATGCCTAAACTTCGTATGGCGTTTATCGATGCTGACCGCATGAAGTGGTATTCGCGGTTTGTCAGAGTCTGAGAAGGCGCTACAACGATGGAGTCGCCCGTGTGAACCCCCATCGGGTCCAAGTTTTCCATGTTACAAACAATCAAGCAGTTATCCGCGTAATCACGCATAACTTCGTACTCGAGTTCCTTCCAGTGACCCACGTACTCTTCCACAAGCACTTGGGTTATCCTGCTTTGCGCCAAGCCGCGTGTAACTATTTCTCTTAACTCCCAAGCATTGTGAGCAACGCCTGCACCCTTACCGCCGAGAGTGTAAGCAACTCGAACTATGACGGGATAGCCGATTTCGTTAGCCACTTCAAGGGCATCCCGAACTGTTGTAGCGGATTTACTTCTCAGCGGATGGGCATTAGCTTTGATCATCGCTTGTTTGAAGAGTTCTCTGTTTCCAGTGCTTTCTATCGTTTCAACAGGTGTTCCCAGAACCTTCACACCGTACTTCTCAAAAACGCCTTTTTGGGCGAGCTCGACACCGCAGTTTAGTGCGGTTTGCCCTCCGAAACCTAGCAGAATTCCGTCTGGTTTTTCTTTTTGAATGACCTTTTCCACGTATTCAGGCGTTACGGGTAGAAGGTACACTTTACCCGACAAGCGTGGGTCCGTTTGGATGGTGGCTATGTTCGGGTTTATCAGAACAGTTTCAATGCCCTCTTCTCTTAATGCTTTGAGGCACTGGCTTCCAGAGTAGTCAAACTCGGCGGCTTCTCCGATTTTTATAGCTCCGCTTCCTAGCACCAGTACCTTGCGTATCCAATCGAACTTGGGCATTTTACACTGCCTCCATTGATTTTGTAAACGTATCAAACAGAAACTCGGTGTCGTAGGGTCCTGGTGAGGCTTCGGGGTGCCACTGCACTGCAAAAACGGGTTTGTTCTTGTGTTTAACGCCTTCAACAGTCTTATCGTTGGGGTTCATGAACCAAGCTTTCAAAGGCGTTTTCTTAAGTGATTCACTCTCGACGGCGTAACCGTGATTCTGAGTGGTAATGTAGCAGCGATTGGTTTTCAAGTCACGTGCAGGCTGGTTCTGGGAACGATGTCCATACTTAAGTTTGTAAGTGTCTCCGCCCAAGGCTAACGTCAATATCTGGGCGCCTAAGCAAATGCCCATCAACGGGACTTTTTCAACTAATTCTTTGGCACATTCAATTGTCTTAACACATTTTTTCGGGTCTCCAGGACCGTTGCTCAGAATCACTCCGTTTGGATTGTACCCCAAAACTTCTTTGGCTGAAAAATCGTAAGGTACTCTTACAACGTTTATTCCGCGTTTCAACAAGTTCCGCATAATGCTGTACTTAACGCCGCAGTCAATCAAAACTACCGTGTTTTTGCCTTCGACTTTGTAGTGGACAGGCTCTTTCACAGACACCTCTTTGACTAAATCGGTCAAATTGGGATCTGGAATGCCCTTCTTTGCTTCTTTCAAAAGGTTGTCTAAGTTGGGCTCTTCTCCAGCCTCGCAAACTTGTAAAATCCCAAGCATTACGCCGTACGTTCTAAGTTTCTTTGTAAGTCGTCTGGTGTCGACGCCGTAAATTCCTGGAACGCCTTCGTCGGATAGCCACTTGTCTAGAGTTCTTGTTGACGCCCAATGATACGGTTCATGGCACAGTTCATGGATAACTAGGCCCTGCACTTGAATACGGTCTGACTCGAAGTAAAAGGGGAGGCCGAAGTTGAGATCGAAGGGCGGAACGCCATAATTGCCCACAAGCGGGTAAGTTAAGGTGAGAATCTGCCCCTTGTACGATGGGTCGGTGAGCGCTTCTGGATAGCCTACCATGGAAGTCGAGAAAACTACTTCGCCTGAAGTCTTGCCTGTTGCTCCAAAACCTTTACCGACGAAAAAGGTGCCGTCTTCTAAGAGCAGAACCGCTTTTTTACTTTTGTGGGAATTATATTTTTGGATTGAAACCCTCCACTAAATTTCGACCCCCATTTTTAAACTTTGTGCATATATTTCATATACAACAAGGATTTTGCTAATGATGAACTGGATAGAACCGCACGTAGATAGCCATCCTCTGCTAGGCTAAGTACAAGTGTATGTCCCTGCAGTAGGTTCAGTTTATTTCGAAAACTATGTGATTCCTGAGAGCGTTTGCTAAGCTATCGACCAATTCTAGGTTTGTGATTACTGGAACTCCGAATTCGACAGCCTTCCTTCGTATTAAGTAACCATCGGTGATAGCTTGCGTTACAATTCTATTAGGATTGGGTGTGTTAAATACAAAATTTATCTTTCTTTCCACGAGAAAGTCCAGAACATTCGGCTTTTTGCCTTCACTTATTTTGTAAATTTTCTCGCAAGCTATGCTATTCTTCATCAACGTTTCTGCTGTATGTTCAGTGGCGAATATTCTATAACCGTTGTTCGCGATTTTTTTGGCAATCTCAACTGCTTTCTCCTTTTCGCCGCCAACGCTTATTAGTATCGAATCGCCGCTTTTGGGGATTCTTGTTCCGCCTGCAATCATCGCTTTTAATAGTGCTTCCTCAAAACTGCGACCAAAGCATGCAACTTCTCCTGTGGAGACCATTTCTACGCCTGTTACAGGGTCTGCTCCTTCCAGCCTCATGAAAGAAAACTGTGGGTATTTAACACCGAATCTCTCTGCAACCGCTTCGCCATCTTCTATTCTTTCGCCCAACATGGCAGAGGCAGCGATATCCATCAAGTTCTTTCCTATCGCTTTGGAAACAAACGGCATGCTTCTTGAGGCTCTAAGATTACATTCTATGACATAGACATCGCGGTTTTTTACTAGGTACTGTATGTTAAATGGACCTTGGATGTGTAGACCTCTGGCAATTTTTCTTGTTATTTTCCTCATTTTTTCTTTGGTAATTTCGTCAATAGTCATAGCGGGAATAGACATCGTGGCATCTCCGGAATGCACCCCTGCATTCTCTACATGCTCAATTATTGCTCCAACGAACACGTTCTCGCCGTCGCAAACGCCATCAACTTCGACTTCCCTCGCGCTTAGCATAAACTTCGAGACGACCACAGGATGCTCTCGTGAAACTTTCGTTGCTTTTATCAAATAGTCTTCAAGCTGAGATTCATCGAAAGCAACGCTCATGGCAGACCCAGCGAGAACATAAGATGGCCTGACTAGAACAGGATAGTTAATTCTATTAGCAAACAACTTTGACTTTTTTATACTCTCTAGTTTGCTCCATTCTGGTTGTTCTATTTCCAAGCTGTCCAATAAATCACTAAACTTTGATCGATCCTCAGCTCTATCTATGTCCTCCGCAGAAGTACCAAGGATTTTTACCCCATTTTGTACAAGTTTTAAAGCGAGATTGTTCGGTATCTGCCCGCCAACACTTACTACAACGCTAGGAAACTTCTCTTTTTCCACTATGTCCAATACTCGTTCCAATGTTAATTCTTCAAAATACAATTTGTCTAATACATCAAAATCGGTTGAAACGGTTTCTGGGTTGCAGTTGATCATAACCACTTCATTGATCCCTTTTTCTTTCAAAGACCATGTCATGTTGACGCAGCACCAGTCAAATTCAACGCTTGAACCTATTCGGTAGCAGCCTGAACCGAGAACAACAACCTTGTTTGCTTCAAGAAACTCTATGTCATTGGTATCACTGTTGAAAGTGCAGTAAAGATAGTTTGCTGTTTCTGACCATCTTTTTGCTGTTCGAATTTGTTTCACAAAAGGTTCTATTCCAAAGTTTTCTCTCATTTCTCTGATTTCTGCTTCATTTTTGTCAAAGAGCATTCCTAGTTTTTTATCAGAAAATCCTAGCAGTTTGGCTTTCTTCAAATTCTCTTTAGACATTTCGGATTTTTTCAGAACATTTTCAAAGTCAACAATGTTTTTTATGCGATTCAAGAAGAATGGGTCAATTCCAGTTAATTCGTAAATTTCCTCTATGCTTATTCCTTTTTTGATAGCTTCAGCAACATAAAAAAGTCTTTTATCAGTGGGATTTGCTAACTCTCTTCTGATTTTTTCCAAATCATTTTCATTCAATTCATCTGTCAATTCTTTGTTGATGTCCACCATTCTCACTGCTTTTTGCAAGGCTTCTTCAAATGTTTTGGCAATAGCCATGACTTCTCCCACAGATTTCATTTGCGTTCCTAGTCGACGGTTTGGAGTTTTGAATTTTTGAAAATCCCATCTTGGCATTTTGACAACAATGTAATCAACGTCAGGTTCTAGAAAACCTGCAGGTTTGTTGGTAGTTTTGTTTCCTATTTCAGCCAGTCTATAGCCCAAAGCAATTTTGGCTGTAACATAAGCTATAGGATAGCCAGTTGCTTTGGAAGCCAAAGCTGAGCTTCTTGATGATCTTGAATTCACTTCTATTACTCTGAATTCTCCTGTTTTTGGGTGAACAGCAAACTGGATGTTGCATTCACCGACCAAATCAAGAGCTCTCAAAACAGCAAAACTAGTTGCTTTTAATTTTCTATATTCTTCCTCACTAACAGTCTGAGAAGGCGCGACTACTATGCTGTCTCCAGTATGAATGCCCATGGGGTCAAAATTCTCCATGCTGCAAACAATCATGCAATTATCATCATGATCCCTCAAAACTTCGTATTCGATTTCTTTCCACTTTCCAACATATTGTTCTACTAAAACCTGCGAGATTCTGCTATGGACTAAACCAATTGAAGCAATTCTTCTCATATCTTCTTCATTGAATGCGGCGCCTGTTCCCTGACCGCCTAATGTGTAAGCTACCCTAACCATGACAGGGTATCCAATTTCTTTTGCTGCTTGAACGGCTTCTTCAACCGTATTTGCTTTTTTGCTTTTAGGTATTGGTATACCTGCGTCAAGCATCGTTTTTCTGAATAAATCTCTATTATCGGCTCTTTCAATTGCTTCGACGCTAGTTCCTAAGACTCTAACATTATATTTTTCAAATATTCCTCTTTCTGACAATTCTGTTCCACAATTTAAGGCAGTCTGGCCACCAAACCCAAGCAAAACGCCGTCTGGTCTTTCCTTTTCAATAACTTTCTCTACAAACTCCGGCGTTATCGGCAGAAAATAAGCCTTATCGCCTACAAATTTTTTGTCAGTTTGTATTGTGGCAACGTTTGGATTGACAAGAACAACCTCTACGCCTTCTTCTTTTACAGCTTTGATCGCCTGCGCGCCTGAGTAGTCGAATTCTCCTGCTTCGCCAATCTTTATTGCTCCGCTTCCAAGGATCAGGACTTTCTTAATGGATTCTATTTTCGGCATTTTCTATCAGCCTCTCCATTCGTTTACTATAGAAGTTGAAAAAGTACCTTCACTTGGAACCTTGACTGAGGTCCTAAACAGGTAATTAATTGAAAAAGTGTCGTCTTCTAAAAGTGGAATCGCTTTTTTGTTTTTGCTGGAACTATGTTCTGGGACCAATGCCCTATACTACCTATAAGTTTGAATTTTTAAGTTTTATGTTTTCGCTGGAATCCATGGGAAAATATGATTTGACAGTCTTCTCCAGTTTGTTTTCAGCCTCTTCAAGCTTCTTGTCCATCTGCAATATATTGGATTTGGTTAGAAACAACTTTTTCTTCCATGCATCTAATGCTTTTTTGACCTCGGCCGGCGCGGGTCCGCCCTTGACTTTGCAGGCTTCAACCAGCGCAAGCGGGTCTGCAAGCGCTTTCAGGTCTTCAGCTTTGACTGTTAATTTGATGCTTGCAACATCCTTAGCCGCTTTCTGCAGCAGTTCAGGCGTAGCATCTGCGAAAGTCAGTTTTGACTCTATCAACGACTTGACGAGGGCACCAACTACCTTGTGCGCCGTTCGGAACGGAACATCATATTTACGAACAAGCACATTAGCCAACTCGGTCGCAGCCACAAAACTTGCGTTGGCTTTGCCAGAGACGTCTGCAGTTACTTTCAGTTTAGGAAGCAGCTTATGGAACATATCCAGCGAAGCGCGTACGTTTTCTATGGATTCCCAGAGCTTGGGTGTGATTTCCTGAAAGTCAAGGTTATACGTGGACGGCAAACTCTTCACCGCAGCGGCTGAAGCCACAAAATCACCTAGCACATGGCTGGCTCTTGCACGGATGACTTCCAAGACTTCAGGGTTCTTTTTTTGAGGCATGATGCTGCTTGTGCTGGTGAACTCGTCTGGAAGCTCTACTACTCCGAAGTCGGGTGAACTCCAGATTATGAGGTCCTCGGCAAAGCGACTTAGGTTTACTGCGATCAGCGTTAGAACGGCGATAGTTTCAGTGATGAAATCTCGGCTGCTTACAGCGTCGATTGAGTTTTCCGCTAAACCGTTGAAGCCTAAGAGTTCTGCGGTTCTGTCGCGGTTTATGGGGAAGCTTGTTGTAGCTAAGGCTCCTGCGCCGAGTGGGCAAAGATTAACTCTTGTGTAAGCGCTTTGAAGTCTTTGCAGGTCGCGTTCTAACGCAGCGAAATGTGACAGAAGGTAATGGGCGAACGTCACTGGCTGCGCAGGTTGCAGATGAGTATACTCCAAAATAACGGTGTTGACGTGGTATTCTGCAACCTCGGCTAAGTGGTCTTGCACGTGAGCTACGGCACGCATCAGATTAAGCAGCTCTTTTCGTAATTCCATGCGGATGGCTGTGGCAACTTGGTCGTTTCTGCTCTTGGCGATATGGAGGTTTCCGCCTGCTGCTTCTCCTGCTTCTTTGAGGACTGCTTCTTCTACCGCCATGTGAACGTCTTCAGCAGAAGCGTCCAACTTGATGCTGGAGCAGTTGACTAGGGCTTGCAGAAGCTTGGCTCCGTCTGACTGCTTGATGATTTTCTGTTCCATCAGCATTACTACATGGGCTTTGTTAATGTCGATGACGGCTTTCGCTAGTCTGACGTCGTCTTTAATTGATGAGGTGAACTTGGCAACGTCTTCTCGTACCGGTGATAGTCGTCCTCCACGCAATAGTTTTGACATTACACGCCGACCTTGGTTGTTTTTTGTTTCTTGGCTTTTCGTTTCAGAATATTGTGCATTCTTGTTTGCAGACCCCACAGTTCTATGAAGCCTTTAGAATATGACTGGTTAAAGCCAGTTTTAATGTTGTAATTCACCAAGTTCTGATCGTAAAGCGACATCGGCGATGAGCGACTAACAACCTGAAGGCCTCCTTTGTAAAGCTTCACTCGCACTTCGCCGTGCACGTTTTCCTGAGTTTTGTTTATGAAGGCTTCAAGGTCTTCCCTTAGAGGGTCCATCCATAGACCTGTATACGCCAAAAAGGTCCATTGGGCGTCGATTTGCTGCTTAAACAAGACTTCGTGCCGTGTCAAGACCATTTTTTCCAGGTCCTTATGAGCTTCCAAGAGGACTGTTGCGGCTGGGCATTCGTAAACTTCTCTGGATTTAATGCCCACTAAGCGGTCTTCAATGTGGTCTATGCGGCCAACACCATGTTTTCCTGTGGTCTTATTCAATGTTTCAATAAGTGCAACAGGAGCCAGGTTTTCTTTGTTTAGGGCAACTGGAACTCCTGCTTTAAATTTTATGGTTACGTATTCAGGTGTGTTGGGCGCTTCTTCAGGTGAAACAGTCCACTCAAAAGCGTCTTCTGGCGGTTCTTGATTAGCGTCTTCCAAAACTCCGCATTCAATCGATCTTCCCCAGATGCTTTGGTCGATACTGTATTTCTTCGCTGCGGTGGAAACTGGGATTCCCTTTGCCTTTGCATATTCTATTTCTTCGTCTCTTGTCATGCCCCACTCTCTAACTGGCGCGATTATCTTACGGTCTGGTGCCAAGGAGCCAATTGTCACGTCGAAGCGCACTTGGTCGTTACCCTTCCCCGTGCAGCCGTGAGCGAGGCTTGTCGCATTCTCTTTTTCTGCAATTTCAACCATTTTTGCGACAATAAGGGGGCGAGATAGGCTTGTGCTTATAGGGTATTTTCCTTCGTAAAGGGCGTTGGCTTTTATGGCTGGGAAAATGTAGTCCGTGGCGAATTCGGCTTTGGCGTCGACAGAGTAGTGTTTCAAGGCGCCGAGTTTTTTCGCTTTTTCTTCGACCTCTTTCAGGTTTTCTTGTTGGCCGACGTTGACGGTTACAGTTATTACTTCTGCGTTGTATTTTTCTTGAAGCCACTTGATCAGCACGGATGTGTCTAGTCCACCGGAGTACGCTAGCACGATTTTTTCTGTTATTTTTTTGCCCCCGTTTTTGAAGTCGATTTATTCCCCTTACCTCCCGGGCGATATTTTTAAACTTTGCGACTTCTTTGTAACACAATAAGCTTTAAATGTCCCATTTGATACACCTATGCACCATGACAATAGCTCGAACCGTAAGAAATCACTTGCGCAACAAGCCATACATGCTGGAAGCGTTAGAAAAAGGAATAGTCAACCTCAGCGAATTATCCAGACAGATTCAAAAGGAGCTAAAAATAGACAACACAAGCGCCGTAAAAGCTGCTTTGAGACGATTTTCAGAAGAACTGCAAAAGCACAAGCAAAAAAGAGAAGAAAAAGTCCTGCAAATTCTAAAACGAAGCGGAATAGCAGTTTACGACAGAAAAGCTGTAATGATCACAAGCAAGGAAATAAACACAAAAAACGGAATGAAAGTGGACTTGCTAGGCAAATTCGTTTACCTTCTGGACAGAGGCAATATGCCTAAAAGAATTAACGCACTAGTCAAACATGATAATTGCACAATGATAGTTATGCATTCTCCAGAAGAACTAGAAGCAACGCCGGGAGTAGTCGCCTTCTTAACGACGTTGCTGGCAGAGCAAAACGTAAACATCATAGAGTTCATCTCTTGCTGGACTGAAACAATCATCGTGGTGGAGAAAAAGGACAGCCTCAAGGCTTACGAAGTTCTATCCAACATGGTGGGTTAATATGCGGTTAGGTAATGCTGAGGAGAACAATGCACTTAAAATGGCTTGTTTAGACCTGCGCTCGCGAAAAAACAACAATATAAATAATAACTATAGCTTGATAGTCTCTGAAGATTTAGAGATGAAATTATGCCGCTCAGCCAAGTAACCGTCAAAGCGCCTGCAACAACTGCTAATCTGGGCCCCGGTTTCGATGTTTTCGGTCTAGCCTTAGAACAACCCAGCGACAAAGTTACGATAATTCCCATTTCTAGAGGGGTCAAAATAGAAGTTACAGGGCTCTCAGCGGCAACTATTCCCACAGCGCCTGAAAAAAACACCGCAGGCATTGTTGCAAATCAAATGTTAAAAGAATTTTCCTTAAAAGCAGGTGTTTTTATAAAAATTGAAAAGGGTATCTTGCCCCGTATGGGCTTGGGTAGCAGCGCGGCCTCAGCGGCAGCCGTGGCTTACGGTTTGAATCTCATGTTCGCTCTCAAGCTGGATAACAAACAGTTAATTCGGCTAGCGGCAAAGGGTGAAGTTGCTTCTGCTGGTTCTGAACATGCGGATAACGTTTCAGCCGCTATATGCGGCGATTTCATAATCATCAAGTCTTATAACCCTATAGAGATAGTTAATCTGAAATCTCCGCCAGAAATGGAAGTGTGCGTGGCTTTCCCTCATATGACAACCCCGTCCAACAAAACTAAAAAGGCCCGTTCAGCAGTGTCCAAGCTGGTTCCAATTGACAAACTCGTCCACAATGTTGGTAAGGCTGCAGCCATGGCTAGCGGCTTTGCCACAGGTGACGTGGACCTAATAGGCGAATCCATGTCGGACGCGGTTGTGGAACCTGCGAGAGCTTTCTTAATTCCTGGCTACGAGCAGGTTAAAGAAAACGCGTTGAAAGCTGGTGCGTGCGGAGTGGCGGTTAGCGGTGCCGGACCTGCCATGATATCAATAGTTAACAAGAAGAAAGCTGACGCATCCAAGGTCGCAAGCGTAATGAAAACAGGGTTCGAGTCTGCTGGTCTGAAAGCAACTGCCTTTGCCACGCGGCCAGGCAAAGGTGTTCGACTACTGGAGCTGGAATGATGGCGTATCAAAAATGTATAAACTGTGGAAGCAAATACGGTATAAATGAAATTATATATTTCTGCAAGAAATGCGGAGACTTGCTTGAAATAAAATACGATCACGGTGAGCTGGCTGGAGCACTTAGAGAAAGCGAATGGCGAAATGCGCCTCTTTCAGTGTGGCGATACCGAGACTTCATGCCCATCAACGATTTTTCAAAAATAGTTTCTTTAAACGAAGGGGGCACAGGTTTTCATCCATGCCAGCGTTTGGCAAAATATTTGGGAATTAGGCAGCTTTACGTGAAAAATGAAGGTGAAAACCCCACCGGATCTTTCAAGGACAGGGGTATGACGGTGGGCGTTACGAAAGCTGTGGAGCTCGGAGTTAAATCCGTTATCTGTGCATCAACAGGCAACACTTCTGCTTCTTTGGCTGCTTACGCCGCCAAGGCTGGGTTGCAGTGCGCCGTGCTGATACCGTCGGGCAAAATTGCGTATGGGAAGTTGTCGCAAGCCATGATCTACGGCGCGAAGGTTATTCAGGTGCGCGGCAACTTTGATCAAGCCTTGGATGTTGTGCTGAAACTTTCAGAAAAACACAGAAACATCTATCTTCTTAACTCCATTAATCCTTTCAGAATTGAAGGACAGAAATCCTTGGGCTACGAAATATGCGACCAGCTGGATCAAGAAGCGCCAGACAGGATTGTAGTACCCGTGGGAAACGCTGGAAACATAAGCGCCATATGGAAAGGCTTCACGGAGTTTCACGAGCTTGGCTTCATAAAAAGGCTTCCGAAGATGACTGGAATACAAGCAGTTGGCTCAGCGCCAATAGCGCGGGCAATAAAAAATGGAAGCGACACAATTGTGCCTGTTGCCAAGCCTGAAACCGTGGCGACCGCCATAAGAATCGGAGCGCCTGTAAGTTGGAAAAAAGCTCTGAACGCGATACGAAAGTCACATGGGACGGCTGAAACCGTAACAGACGCGGAGATTTTGGATGCACAAAAGATGCTAGCTCAGGCAGAAGGGCTCTTTGTGGAACCGGCAAGCGCATCGTCAATAGCAGGGTTAAAGAAACTTATCGAAAACAGAGAAATTGATAAAGACGAGCGTGTGGTTTGTGTTACAACTGGTCACGGACTTAAGGATCCAGATGTTGCGGTCAGGATGAGTGAAAAGCCCGTTGAGGTTGATGCTGAAATGGAAGCCATTGAACTTGTTCTGGGACTCAAGGTTCCCATGGTAATGACTGTTTCTGGTGAATCCTCATGAGGATTATTTTGATTGGCTACGGCGTTGTCGGACAGGGCCTGACAAATATTCTTTTGCGGAGGCGCTTAGAAAACCTTAAAGATTACGGTTTCAACCCGAAAATAGTCGCCATCGTCGACAGAGGTGGCGCAGCCATAAACCCCAAGGGCTTAAACTTGGAGAAAATGCTTACACTTAAGAAGCACAATGGAACAGTGGCAGCTGACCGCGAATTCGGTCATGCACAAATGTCGCCGCTATCAGTTATAGAATCAACCGAAGCAGAAGTTATTGTTGAAGCCACCCCAACAAACGTGAAGAACGGCGAACCCGGCTTATCGCATATCAAAACTGCCTTCAAAACTGGTAAACATGTTGTAACCACCAACAAGGGTCCATTGGCGTTGGCGCTTCCCGCTTTAATGGAACTCGCTGACTATAACAAGGTGTACTTGCGGTTCAGCGGCACCGTAGGCGGAGGGACTCCCGTTTTAGAGTTGGCAAAGAAGTGCCTCGCAGGGGATAAGATAGTGGCTATACGAGGGATCCTGAACGGCACCACTAACTACATTCTCACGGAAATGGCGGAAAAACGCATAACTTTCCAGCAAGCTTTAGATAGTGCTCAAAAACTCGGGTACGCTGAAACTGATCCTTCGATGGATGTTGATGGAATAGACCCAGCTTGTAAAGTGGTGATAATGGCAAACTGGATAATGAACAAGAAATTAACTTTGAAAGACGTAAAGGTGAAGGGAATCCGCGACGTAACACTGCAAGCGCTTGAGGAAGCCGCCAAGAGAGGAAACACTATCAAGCTCATAGGTTCAATAGACGACAGCGCCGAAGTCGCGCCTACGGAAATATCGAAGCACGACCCATTATGCGTCAGCGGCGTCCTAAACGCTGTAACCTTCGTGTCAGAGTTCGCCGGAGAAGAAACCCTTATCGGCCGAGGGGCAGGCGGAATGGAAACCGCCAGCGCAGTTTTAAGAGACTTATTAGACATAAAATATAATCTGGCAAGCAAAATGCTCACATAACGCATCATGAAGTGTGAAAAGCATGAAGAAAATAGTGATGAAGTTTGGAGGAACCTCCGTCGCTACAGGCGAAAACATCCGCCACGTAGCCAATATAGTAGCGGACAGCACCAAACAGGGCTACAGGGTTGTCGTTGTGGTTTCAGCTTTGGCAGGCATTACCAACCAGCTCATTGAAGAAGCGGAGCAGGCAAAAAAAGGAAATGAAAAGCAAATCCGAGAGTTCAAGAAAAAACTGGTTGAAAAACACTTAGCGGCGGTTACAAAAGCAATAGAGAATAGGCGCATACAAAAGGAAATAGAAGAAATTGTTAAAACGACAATTGATGAGCTTGAGAAAGTTCTCACTGGAATATGCTATGTTGGTGAGCTTACTTCAAAATCGAAAGATTACGTTTTGTCCTTCGGAGAACGATTGTCTGCGCCTATAGTTTGGGGCGCCCTGCGAGACCTTAAGCTTGAAACGCAATATTTCACTGGCAAAGAAGCGGGTATAGTGACAGACTCGAACTTCGGAGAAGCCAACCCGCTAATGAACGTGACCACTCATCAATTAAAGGAAAGGATTGAGCCTTTACTTGAAAAAAGAAGCATACCAGTTGTGGCAGGATACATAGCCGCAACTCAAGACGGCGTCGTCACAACCTTGGGTCGCGGGGGATCAGATTATACAGCCACTCTCATAGGCGTTGCCTTGGCTGCGGACGAAGTCTGGATATGGACTGACGTGGATGGAATAATGACTGCAGACCCGAAGATTGTTCCATCAGCGAAAATGCTGCCTGAACTCTCTTATGGGGAAGCCGCTGAAATGGCTATTTTTGGAGCTAAAGCCATGCATCCTAGCGCCTTAGAACCCGTGATCAAAGAGCACATTCCTGTGAGAATAAGAAACGTCTTCAACCCTGAAAACCTTGGAACACTAATAGCAGATGGACAAGAAGCTAAGTCAACAGATGTTGTGAAAGCAGTAACGTTGATCAAAGATGTAGCCATGATTAACGTTAGTGGAGCGGGAATGGTTGGTGCACCTGGAAGCTACGCGAAAATCTTCGATGTGTTGGGGAAGAATAACGTTAACATTATGATGATTTCAACGGCAGTTTCCGAAGCAAACATTTCATTAATAATTAGAAGAAGCCTTGTGGAAAGGGCACTTAGCACGTTGGAAATAGCGCTCTTAGGCAGAGGCTTAATCAGCGAGGTGACCGCTGAGGACGATGTGTGCGTTATCGCTGTTATGGGCGCAAACATGAAAGGCACACTAGGCGTAGCGTCAAGAATATTCACAGCCGTCGCCCGCAAAGGAATAAACATCCGCATGATCGCCCAGGGGTCTTCGGAACTGAACGTGTCGTTTGTGGTTAAGGAGAAAGACGGGGAAGCGGCGGTTCGAGCAATTCACGAAGAATTCAAACTGGACAGAGCATCACGATAGCTTCATGATGGCGAGAGTGGTGGCTGTTGATTTTCCGCTTTCTTATGCAGTGCGATTAGTTTCAGAATAGTCTCTTTGTAGACCTGAATGCTTGCTAAATATTCACCTATTTCAATGTGCTCGTCTTTTGTGTGATCCAAATGTGAATCGCCAGGTCCATACGTAACTATGGGCATGTTCAAGGCTCGGCCGAGGATGTTCATGTCGCCTGTTCCCGTTTTTCTCAAAAGGGTCGCAGGCTTATTCTTCACTTTTCTTATAGAATAGGACATGGCTCGCACAAGAGGTGAATTCTTGTTAACTTCGAAGGGTTCATTCGAATCTTTTATGGCTACTTTCACTGAAACCTTTGGGTTAGCCGCTTGATATTGCTTGATTACGTTTTCGGCTTCTTTGAAAACTTGAGCGGAAGTGAATTGAGGAGGAATTCGAATGTCAATATGCATCTCGCATTTGGAAGGGACTTTGGGGATCCCTTTTCCACCACTCAATTTGATTAGGCAGGCGGTTACGGCGTGGTAAGGGCTCTCCTGCTTTTCCACTGGCGGATAGGTATTTTCGATCTGGTGCCAAAGTTCAAACGCTTTTTCTATGGCGTTTTCGTAAAGCCATGGTGCAGAAGAGTGACCAGTATACGTTTCGCATATTAGCTTAAGGCGCAAGTTGCCCTTGTAGCCAATGGTTATGTTTTCGGCCCCGCTGGGTTCTCCGAATATGGCGTAGTCGGCTGAAATTCCTTCGCTTATTAGATGCTTGACGCCTCTGCTTGTGGCTTCTTCTTCGACAACGCTGGCAACCACAATTTTGGCTTGAAACATTGGCTCTTGGGCAACTGTGGCTGCGGCGATTATCATGGCTGCTAGTGGGCCCTTTGCATCAACAGCGCCTGAGCCATATATTTTGTTGTTTTCAAGCCGCACTGGGAGTTTTCCTGCAATAGTGTCCATGTGCCCGCACAAGAGGATTGTTGGCTCGCCTTGCCCGATTTCTCCAATAACGTTTCCCGCGCTGTCTTTCCTTACGCGGAAACCTAACGCTTTCATCTCTTTAACGAGAAAGTTAGAGATAGCCTCCTCTTTGCCTGAGGGACTGTAAATCTCCAATAAGTCAGTTAGAAGCCGCACTGAATGTTCTTGCATTTTCTTCTTCCCCTATGACTGTGTCAAGGACAGAGATGGCTTTGTCAATTTGCTCTTTCTCAATTACTAAGGGCGGTAGAAAACGCAGAATATTTCTTCCCGCGTCCAAGATGAGCACGCCCCTCTCCATGGCTTTAAGTATTATGTTGAGAACATCGTATCTGAGTTCTACTCCTATCATTAAACCTAAGCCGCGGACCTCTTTCACGATTTTATACTTGACCTGTAAGTCTTCCAGTTTAGCCTTAAAGTATCCGCCCATAGTCGCTGCTCTCTCTGCAAGTTTTTCCTCCAAGAGCACATCAATCGCGGCGCATGCAGCAGCGCAAACTAGAGGGCTCCCGCTGAAAGTGCTTGAGTGCTCGCCGACTTTTAGAGAAGACATTATGTTCTCTTTGGCTACGGTTATGCCGATAGGCAAGCCGCCAGCAAATGGCTTAGCCAAGCACATCACGTCAGGGATAACTCCCTCATGTTCACATGCAAATAGTTTGCCAGTTCGACCAAAACTTGTTTGAACCTCATCCAAGATTAAAAGAACGTTTTTTTCATCGCAAAGTTCTCTGAGACCTTGAAGGAAGCCGTCAGGTGGAACACGCACTCCACCTTCGCCGCGTATCGGTTCGACGAGAATGGCGGCAGTTTTGTCTGTTATGGCTTCTCGTACCTTTTCGAGATTGTCAGGAGGAACATGTTTGAACCCAGGAACCAAAGGCTGGAAGGGTTCACGATACTTTTTGTCCCAAGTTGCAGATAGCGCTCCCATGGTTTTTCCGTGAAAGCCGCCCATCATAGCGATTATTTCAGGCTTGCCCGTGAATTTTCGAGACAATTTTATGGCGCATTCAACAGCCTCAGCGCCGCTGTTTGAAAGAAAAACCTTGTCTAAGCCCTTCGGCGTTATTTGGACGATTTTCTGCAGAAGTTCAACTCTCTTGTCGTTGTAGAAGCCCGCATGGCAAGAAATCAGCTTTTCCGCCTGTTTGCGTATTGCTTCTACTACTTTTGGCTGGGAATGCCCTAATAACGCTACGCCGTAGCTGCCTGTGCAGTCTACGTATTCTTTGCCGTTTACATCCCAGACGAGCGCGCCTTTGCCTCTTGTTATCACTATGGGTTTTTTGGAGAAAACGTTCGCCATCAGCTTGTTTTCGATGTCAATTATCTCTTTTTCATTCACGGCTGATCACGGTACCGCACTCATGCTTTAAGGCAGAAGAAATAGGTAATTTTCCATTGCCCGATGTGATTAAGACTTCATTGACGCCCTGATTGAGCGCCTCCAAAGCCGCGTGCACTTTGGTGCTCATGCCCTGCCCAATGCTGGAAAGGGCCTCTTTAACTTCCGTAGCGTTTATTTTTGGAACTGGTTTGCCTTTCAGGACTAAGCCTTGCACATCCGTCAGCAATATTAAGCGGTCAGCTTTGAGGGCTCCAGCAACTACGGCGGCTGTTCTATCCCCATCTACGTTAAGCGGTTCAAACTCTTCGCTTACCGCTATCGGGGTTACAATGGGCACGTAACCTCTATCAAGCAGAAACTGAAGTAAATCTACGTTTACCTCATTTATCTTTCCGGTGTAGCCGCCGTCGATCACCTTTTTTCTTCCTCTTTCATCAACCGCTATTAGTCTCTTTTTTCGCTCCGCCTTCAAGAGCATGCCGTCCAAGCCAGTCAATCCCACAGCGGGTATGCCTTGGCTTTGCAGCGCCAAGACTATTTGTTTGTTGATTTTCCCTGCCATGACCATAGTGAAAATTTCTATAGTTTCCTTGTCGGTGTAGCGGCTTCTGAAGCCTTGAGGCGAAACGATAAATTTCTGTTCCTTGCCCAGCTTAGCGGCGATTTC
>Ga0209636_10000995_pt1 | contig 28319 bp, 25 predicted proteins | sample DeeMarSWOR152_54_FD_187464 | JGI IMG/M metagenome (GOLD analysis project Ga0209636, IMG submission 187464) | Marine sediment microbial communities from White Oak River estuary, North Carolina - WOR-1-52-54 (SPAdes) (version 2) | ecosystem: Environmental > Aquatic > Marine > Intertidal zone >...
GAGGCCACCAGTAACCTCCAGCACACAATCACCACACTCAAGGCAGCGCTCCGCTTCTTTCCACTCGGCATGAGCACCACCTGAGGACAGAGTGTTGCAGCCAGGATGTACCACCTTATTCACTAATTCCGCTACAGTCTGCACTCCAGCCCCATCGGTCAGGACCAGGATAGAATCAGCAGCAGCAATTTCCTTCTTATAAGCTCTGAGTTTCAACTTGGTCAACGCGCTGTCACACAGCATATCAACAACTACTGAACCCGTAATAGTTTTGCCTTGCTCCTGCAGACTTTTCTTCATTTCTGCTACTTGTTTTTCTCCTCCACTCCCCCAACCCTCAGCACAACCCTTACAGCCAATGAGAAAGATATTCTTATCCCCCTCAAGATAGCTTAGGATTTCTTCCATTGGTTTTTGTTCTGAAATCAACATTTTTGTCTCCTTTACACCCTCACCTTATTCCTCTACCTCAAGGGAGAGGTTAGCTGAGGTATTAAGTTCTGCCAAAACAGCATCTATTATCTGAGGCATTTTCTCCCGAAGCTCCGGCGATAATTCTAACCCCCAGTCAATCTCCCCAGGCTCAACACCAATAACGACGGCCTCACTTATCCCGATAAAATCGGGATGCCAAAGCTGCATTAACATTAAGCTATCCACTAAGCCCACATCGTGAAGGGATAGAAATGGCTTTTTCTCTAGAGTTATATCTTCAAGATGAAAGCGGTAGATTTGTCCTGGCATCCCCCCACCCTCAACAGCATCCACTATGACCAATTTATCAGCATCCTCAAAAAGCTGCAGTATATCGGGGCACGTCCCCCCATCTATTATTTTTACATCGGGGAGAGGGATTCCCTCCAAAGCACGTGCCACATGACAACCAACCCCTTCGTCTCTTAACAAGACATTCCCTATCCCCAGAACAACGTTTCCCATTTCCTAACTTTTCTCCAAATTTTTACTAACAAACCCTAAATTGCCCCAGGTCGTGCCCTTTGGGATTGAGCAAATGTACAGAACAGGCAAGACAAGGATCAAAGGATCTCACAATGCGCACTATCTCAAAGGGATTAGCCTCATCCTTTATCTTGGTTCCAGTGATAGCCTGCTCCAAGGGCCCAGGTTGGTTTTTATCATCCCTGGGAGAAATATTCCAGGTAGAAGGTGTAATGACCTGGTAATTAGCAATCTTCCCCTCTTTTATTTCTATCCAGTGTCCGAGGGCACCCCTCGCTGCACCAACCAATCCCATTCCGGCAGCTTCTTCCGGGAGTTCATAGCTTATGTAAGCTGGCTCACCGGGCTTGAGCTCTAGAACCCAGTCAGCCATAGCATCAGCTATGAGTTTAGTCTCCAGGGCTCGAGCAAGATTACGTCCCATGACAGAAAACATCTTACCGGGGCTTATATCTGCCTGGGATAAGGCAGAATCAACCAAGCTTTTAACCTCAGAATTGTCACCGACATAGTTGACCATGATTCGAGCCAATGGCCCAACTTCAAAAACCGCCTTACCATAGCGAGGTGATTTTATCCAAGAATAAGCTCCCTTCTTCTCTTCATCAAGAACAACATCTCCCTGAGAGGGATGTCTGCCGCTGATAGAATCAGCATACCAGGAATGCTTCACCTCTTCAGTGATCTTAGTTGAGTCAAATTCATCAAACTTAAGACTGGTAGAGGTGATCCCTGGTTTAAAAAATCTTTTTCTCTTGGTGAGGTCTGCTTCCTTTCCATCTAGCTCATAGGAACCATAAGCAAGTAGGTTTCCACAGCCATTACCAATTTCAAAATAATCTGAGTAAACGCTGGCAACTGCCAGTACATCTGGGAGGTAAACATTATCAATAAATTCCTGAAGTTCCTTCAACCTCCACAGAAAAGATGTCATATTGTCAATAGTGGGTACAGAGGCAACCCCACCAGGCATTACGCCCATGTTATGAGGCATCTTACCACCGAACAGGGCAAGCATTTCCTGGCTTTTACGACGCATGTCGAATGCGGCGACATAGTGTGCTGCCGCATGTTCATTAGCTTCATCGGGCAGGCGATAATCACCTTCATAACGAGGTGCAAAAGGCCCCAACTCCCCCCGCCCAATAAAGCTCTTTATTGAATTTAAGGCTGGATTATTACCTTTATACTTTGCCAATTTAGCCACATCTACATAGTCAAGAGCCACTAAGTGATAAAAATGAAGGATGTGGTCAGCAATATGGGCTGCCCCCAGAATTAGATTGCGGATAATTCTGCCGTTGTCGGGGATTTTGTCAGCGATTCCAAAAGCGCTATCCAGGTTTAAAGCAGCGGCAATAGAATGGCTTGTTGGGCAAACTCCGCAAATACGTTGAGCTATCCGCTGGGCATCACGGGGATCCCTGCCCCTCATGATCAGCTCTAAGCCGCGGAACAGCATCCCTAAACTCTTAGCCTCCTTTACTTTACCACCCTCGACTACTGCCTCTACCTTGAGATGTCCTTCAATACGAGTTACTGGATCGATTATAATCTTGCCCATTAATTCAAACCTCCTCTGGCAAAGCAGCTTCGCTAGTTTTTTCATAAAGCGGGGATATGTCAAAGAAGCCGGGCTCCGTACAGCCAATACAAGTGGCACCACAGCCTATGCACCAACTAACCTTGTTGTTCCATAATCTTAAAGGACAATCGGCATGGGTTATAGGTCCCCTACACCCTAATTCATAATTGCACCCGGGATCGCCGAATTTTTTGGCAAACTTATTTTCATCATAGTAGGCTCGCCTTGGACAGTTCTCGTGGATGGTTTGCCCATAAAAAGCCTTAGGGCGCCCAAGCTCATCCAAATCCTCTGGCTTCGGCAGACCATAAAGCAGGATGCTTGCCAAAGTGCCCACAAACCAGTCAGGGTGTGGTGGACAACCGGGGATATTTACCAACGGAGTATTGATACCTTTGGCTTGAAGAACCTCACCGACGCTGCGACACTGAGTGGGGTTAGGTTGAGCAGCGGGAATTCCCCCAAAAGCAGCACAGCTACCCAAAGCGATGACAACCAGAGCATCCTTGGCCAGTGTTTCAACCCATGATTTCATAGTCATTGGCTTACCATCCTTCTCGCCAAACACCCCATGGATACCACCTTTAGCGGTGGGTATAGCTCCCTCCACAATCAGGATGTAACCTCCCTTTTTCTTCCGTGAGGTATCCACCATAACTTCAATTACAGGCGCTCCCGCCCCCGCCATCACAGTAGGATGGAACCTTAAATTTATATGACTGCCTGGAAATACTTCATCAACTAAGAGGTTTTTAATATAAGGATTTACAACATTGAGAAGAGAGACTGAGCAGCCGGTACATCCAGCGGCTTGTAACCATATCGCCGGGGATTCTTTTGTATCCATAAGCCCTTACCTGCCTTTCGACTTACTTTTGCATATCCTCCACGGTGGAGGATATTTTCTAAATCATAAACGTAAGCCTTCGGCTATTTCTTTGACCTTTAATTGAAGAGGAGATTCTTGGGGGAGTTCAGCTACTGGTCTCCCCTTCATTTCCAAACCCGCTATATTGGGGTCTTCTGGGATCAGAGCAATAATCCGAAGGCCAGATTCGTCAATTGCCTTCTTTATCTCTGGAGATAATTCAACTTTGACACGGTTGACTATCAGTCCAAGTTCACCCACCTTTGTTCTCAATTCTCCAATGAGTTCCTTCATTCGAACTGCCGCAGTGATACCCCTCATCGTAGGGTCAGACATAATGAGCAAAACATCCACATCTCTGGTTGTTTGGCGACTGATGTGCTCCATACCTGCTTCACAGTCCATGACAATATAACTGTATTTATAATCTTTGACCAGTTTATCTAAGGAGACGCGCAGAAACTCATTGGGCGCACAATAGCATCCCGGCCCCTCCGGACGTCCCATGGCTAAAAGGTCAAAGCCTTTGGACTCTACCAAGGATTCCAGTATCTTGCCAAACAGATATTCCTGCTTGGCAATGGTGGGGCTTAAACGACCCTCGGAGATATCCTCAGTCATCTTTTCCCTTATTCTACCCACAGTCTTACTATCATCCAGAGGCAGACCCAGCGCCTGGTTAAGATTAGTGCTAGGGTCAGCATCTACAGCCAGGACCAACCCTTTTTGAGAAAGGAGCTTGATGAGTAAGGCAGCAAGGCTAGTCTTACCTGTACCTCCTTTTCCTGCGACAGCAATCGTTTTGGTCATTTCTTTGCTCTCTTTTCAGACAAATTCGAGGAAGGCAGCAAGCTAACAGGCGATAGCTTCACCACTGCATTATATTCAGGAGGGCAAACTTCCAAGCACGTACCACACTTAGAGCACTTTTCCTGATCTATGATTTTAACCTCCCCCTTACCCCCCTTAATTGCTTCTGTGGGGCAGGTCAAAACACAATGCTCACAGGCTCTATCACACTTATCTGGAAGGATATAATAAGCAGTGAGCTCGGGACATACTCTGGCGGGGCAGCGCTTTTCCAAGATGTGAGCTTCGTATTCATCGCGGAAATAGCGCAGGGTTGTGAGAACAGGATTAGGAGCTGTTTTTCCTAAACCACAAAGCGATCCTACCTTAACGTCCTCAGCTAATGCGAGGAGAAGGTCGATATCCTCTATTTTACCCCGGCCAGCTGTAATGTCTTCTAAAATATGTAACATCTGTAAAGTGCCCAAGCGACACATAGTGCATTTGCCACAGGATTCCTTGGTAGAGAAATCAAGAAAAAACCTCGCAGCATCAACCATGCAGTTATCCTCATCCATGACAATCATACCCCCTGAGCCCATCATCGAGCCAGCCTCCCGAAGGGAATCATAATCAATAGGGATATCGAGCAAGGTCTCAGGGAGACAGCCCCCGGAGGGTCCCCCTATCTGTACTGCTTTAAACTGCTTGTCCTTAGCAATTCCACCACCAATGTCATAAATAAGCTCACGAAGTGTTGTCCCCATAGGCACTTCGGCCAATCCTGAATTAGCTACTTTGCCTGCCAGAGTAAACACTGCTGTGCCTTTGCTTCCTTCGGTGCCATTGGAGGCAAACCAATCCGCCCCCCGCTTAACTATCAAAGGAACATAGGCAAAGGTTTTAACATTGTTTATCAGAGTAGGTTTATCCCATAATCCAAGCTCGGCGGGATACGGTGGTCTGGGTCTAGGTGTGCTCATCCTCCCTTCAATAGCTGCCATCAGTGCTGTTTCTTCACCGGAGACGAAAGCACCAGCCCCTGCTGCTATCTCGATATGAAAACCAAAACCACTCCCTAAGATATTCTCACCCAAGAAACCAGATTCCTCGGCTTGCTTTAAGGCAATCTGCACGCGCTCAATAGCTAAAGGGTATTCAGCACGGACATAGATATAACCTTGCTTGGCACCTATTGCATAACCAGCAATAATCATGCCCTCAATAACTTCGTGGGGATTGCTTTCCAGAACCACCCGGTCCATAAAAGCACCGGGGTCTCCTTCGTCGGCGTTGCATACTACATATTTTGGCGTGCTTTTAACATTACGGCATAGCTCCCACTTCCGATGGGTAGGAAATCCAGCCCCTCCTCTTCCCCGTAGCCCAGATTTCCTCACCCCCCCTATTATTTCCTCAGGCGACATCCTTAACGCTTTCTCCAGACCACTATAGCCACCATTAGCGATGTAATGATTTATATTCTCAGGATCGATGTAGCCACAGCGGCCCAGTATGAGGCGAAGCTCATGTTCGAACCTGGAAAGTTCTGGAATGTAAACACCTTCTTCACCATCTCCTTCAAGGGTGCCCAAGGCAAGCTCAAGGCAAGGGTCATCGCCCATGATATAGCCTTCCACAAGGCGGGGTACAACCTCCGGAGTTACATTGTTATACACAACGCGAAGAGAATCAGGCTTACATATAGTAACCAAGGGGTCGGCATAGCATAGCTCTGTGCAGCCAGTCTGGATAATCGGAACTTCCAGGCTTCTCCGCGTTAGCTCCTTCTTAAAGGCATCAACTACATCCAGGGCGCCGGCTGCCCGACCACAAGTAGCTGTGCCGACAAGAATGTAGCTGCCCTTCTGCAGAGCTGCCCATTCCGACTTCGCTCTATTATTAATTTCCTCGAAAGTCACGTTAAACACAAGACAGAGACAGAGATAGAGAAGGGACTCTGCCTCAACTCTTCTCTTTTTGAGTTTCTTGCTTATACGAGACCACCGCCTCTTCCACTTTAAAAGGCGTCATCTTAGGATGAATTTTATCCTTTATCACTATGACTGGAGCCAGCATGCAGCACCCAATACAAGCGACCCTTTCCAAGCTAAAGTTATCATCTTTGTCAGTCTCGCCTACTTTAATATCTAACTCACGCTCCAGGGCCTCCAAAATAAGCCTGCCCCCCGCCAAGTGACAGGCAGTCCCCATACAAACCACGGTGTGGTATTTTCCTAACGGAACAAAGCGGAACTGGTTATAAAAGGTAGCAACCCCCCAAACCTCAACCCCTGGCATCTCCAAGAAGTCAGCAATTTCTTGCAGCGCTTTCCTTGGAAGATGCCCCAGCTTCGCCTGAACCTCTTGCAAGAGCGGGATTAAGTTTTTCTTCTCTTTTTTATGCGAGCTTAGAATTTTAGCCACTACTTGGCTAGCTTGCTCTTCTGTAATCATTCCTTAAGTTGCTTGGCAAATCCAGGAAGGAAAGCCCCTATTCCGGTCGTTTCCCGGGGACCAATTATTATCTCCCATTCTAAGTTCAAAGCATCTTCCAGTTCCCCTTTGATTCTGGACACTTTCCCCGGAATAACGAGCTTCTTATGTTTCACCTTATCCTCGATGCCACATTTCTTAATAAATGCTCCTACGGAATCACCGCTAAACTTACCTGCCGCCCAGGCGGTGAGGACACCAAGCCCCTCCGCATCCTTAACACAAACGTAGGCAGGAACCTTGGTAGCCTCGACAGCCGATGAGACAAGGAAGTAGGTTAAAGCCCAGTTTGAAGTGACAAGAACCGGAGAAAATTCATCAGGTTCTCCCACCTCATAATACTTCTCTTCCACCGCCATGGGGAAACGAGGATCGGTATAGATATTAAGCCGTTGCACTAGAATAGGAAGCAGAGAATATTGGTCGAAATCAGAAAGGACAATAATACTAGCCCATTTATTTATAAACGCCGAGCCCGCTAACATTTCCCTCAGTCCGTCTTTAGCCATGAAGCAAGGAAAAGCAATAGTGGGATAGCCAAGAGGCTTGAAACCTTGCCTTAACGCTGCCCTTCTGATAAAAGTTTGGTCTCTTATTGCCTCCAGCAAATTTTTAGAACCAGGGTCTAAAACCACTTCCTCAATCCCAGCATCTTTTAACTTGGTAGTTAGAGGAACAATCTCCTCAACACTACCTCCACGAAGGCCAACAGGAGTAAGGTTCTCCTTAATCTTTGGAGTGGCCTCATCAATGTTTTCCTTCGTTATGGGGTAAATAAGTGGACGCCTATCCGCGCATATATCCCGTGCAGCAAATAAGGCATCCATATCTTCTGAGATTAAGACCATGCCCAGGTCTGTTGAATCATAGACTTTCTTCACCAAAGCCAAAAACTTGTCCTTATCCCCCGATTCAAAATAGAGTGCCAGAAGGTCTGCATTTAGATTTACGCCGACCCAGGGGAATTGCAATTCCTTTATCTTCTTTATCTTCTCCTCGATTTTGGCTTTGTCTTCTTTGTCTGAGATAAGGAGGGCAATGCCTGGCGAATGAACAAAGGTCTTCTCATGACGGTATATCACTTCTTCGTTCCCGATTTTGACAGTATTCTCCCCAGAGCCTATGGTAACAAGTTTGATCGGCGGTGCCAGAATATCCAACAGCTTGGCTTTCGTCTCCTCCGAGAGGTAAGGGCATTTGTCCACAGTAGTTCCGCCCGACGCTAGCTTCATGGCAAAGGCAAAACAAGTAGGGAAGCCACAGTCCTTACACGGCCTCCTTCCGGGAAGTAACTTTACGATCTCAGAACCTGCAACTGGCATAGCAAACCTCCTCAATTAAAACTGGGATAGGATCATGAATTTCACCTTTTACACTTGGTGTTTACGTTGGAAGCTCTACTTCCCCTTTTAGCCAAGGATGCCCCACTTTTTCTAAAAATTCTAGAAGCTCATCCACATTTTTAACATCTTCTTCAGTGGCTATTTTATCGTAGAGCCCTTTCGCTTCCAAGGCATCTTTAAACCTTTCCTTTATCTCCTTGGGCATCCATACTATCCTGGCCAGACCACCATCTGCCTGGATGAATTTGGGAGACCTTAGTTGCTCCAACCCAGTTCCTAATCTTCCTTCTACCTGTTTTCCTCCAGAAGTTTCACCGGCCATGTGGGAAAATGTTGATCCAACTACAGTTTGGCCCTTGTACTCTCTGTTCACTACTCCAAAGGCATCCACTTCAGGAATGTAATATACAATTGCTTCGAAACAGCCACAAGATGTATGGGGGTGTTCAAACGCACTATAGAGATAAACCCTATCGTAGGTTCCCAGAGATTTTTCGGCTTCAACTGCATTTGCTCCTGAATATTCACCTTTTATAGGATCTATAAGCTCCCCCTTTGGTATTGCAAATATAGGCCCCTCAGGGTCAATCTTGGCAGCAGCCCTGCCGTCAAACCAGTTTATCGCTCCACAGTTGGCAATTCTATTTGGAGTTATGATAGAGACATGGGTTGGGGCAAAGCTTTGACATAGAACGCAGCCGTAGAAAGTATCCACATCCTCATCATTCAAGTTCCTTGCCCGCTCATCCCTGGCAGCATAAACCTCCAAAGCATGGGGAAGAAGCTCCTCTATCTTCTTTTCATCAGTGATAATAGTGACTTGGATGCTCTCGATGATTGGCATCTCTGACGTATAAAGCAAGATGTAAATTTCTCCCAATTCCCGGAGGGAATTAAAGCCTTTTTTATAGGCGTCTTTATTCATTCTGATCCACACATCCTGCCTCTGATTCATATGATAAAAGCCCTCAGTCATGTTGGTGAACATGTGAATTCTTCTCTCAATGATCGCCTCAGCGTCCTTGTCCAATTCCCCTCCAGCAACATCTACCAAGACAGCTATAGGATAGCTTCCACCTTTGCCTGTTGCCTCATCGTAAGGTTGTAATTCACTTATATCTGGGCCAATAATTTCTACCTTCTCATTCTCTATTTCATCAAGACTTTTAACCGTGGCTAATTCGAACTTATGTGCTACCTTTGGCCCACCGAACTCGATATAAAGATTTTCCTTTCTTATCACCTCGCCTTCATACTGAGGTCCTATATCTGCATGAAATTCGCCTTCCATTTTCCTTTAGTCTCCTTTCTTTAAATTGGCTATCAAGCTTTCCAAGAACTCTTGCCACTTCGCATCCTTCCTGAAATTAGGGAGTGAGTAGTTGGCATGGGGAAAGTAATGTTTGCACAACGTCATAGTCTTCAAATGAGGTGCGAAGTGTTTGAGTGTAGAAAGGCTTTGGTTACCAAGATCCGACCTTATGCCGAAGAAAATAACCAAGTCATGGTTTCCTTCCTTCTTAACCCCTTGCCAGTCAGGGTCTTTAAGAGCATTTACTATCTCGACGGTATCGTAAACGAAATCTGGCTGGACTCCCAACTCCACTATCTTTCCTTTAGTCTGAGCTGTCGCACATATCGGAATACCAGCCGCTTTAGCTATGTCCAAGGCATACTCCAGAAGGAGTTTTCCGTCAGGCAGAGAGGCCAGCAATAAAGGACCAACTACAAGAAGGGGCCTTTTGGCTCTGTAAATCAAGTCTGCGTATTCTTGAGCACTGTCTATTGCAATGCCAGATTTTGTCCCAGTGAAAATATTAACTCTATGAAGCGGTATTACCATTCCAATCTCCTCCTTTTAATTCACATCTTTCCCGAGAGGAAGTCATCAATGGAGAATTCAGGAAAAATACTCCCATCTGTTTCTGCTGCAATTTTACCTGTAGGGCAAACCTCGTAACATTCACGACAAGTAGGACAGAAACGAGAAGCCCTTTCAGGAAGAAAAACAACCCGACGCTCCACCCCCCTGCCTACAAATCCGATAGCATTTGCTGCCACAACCTCAGAGCAATAACGCACACATTGTCCACAAAGGATACACCTAGTTGGAGTTGCCTTAAAAGTGGACATAAAAATGGAGGTATCTGCCCCATATTCATCAGCTAGCTCTCTCAACTTTCCGACAAGTCCTACATCAGACAGGGAAGGAGCAATCAGTTCGATAATTGTTTTCCTTATTTGATCTATTCTTTCAGAGCGAGTTTTTACCTTTACCCCTTCTTCTACTGGATAACCACATGACGCTACCACTTGAGTTCTTCCTCCTTTTTCTACCTCTACACAGCAAATTCGGCAAGCGCCGTAAGGTTCCAGTTTCTCATGATAGCAAAGCGTTGGTATATCGATGCCCGCCTCTTTAGCTGCTTCTAGAACAGTCATACCTTCCCTTGCCTTTACCTCTTTCCCGTCTATTTCTAAGCTTATAAGATTCCCCATTTTTTACTCCTTTTTGCGAACTACTTCTCTTCCTGGCACTGGTGCAGGGACAGGTTCCCCGGAAAGCTTTTCCACTGCGCTAAAACGCTCGGGGCATACCTGATAGCATATGCCACATTTTATGCATTTGTCTTGCTCTATCCAGTGCACTAAATTCTTTCCTCCCTGGACAGCCCCAGTAGGGCAATTCCGAAGGCAAATCATACAAGCTCCGCACTTCTCGGGATCAATATAGTAATTGATTAAGTTCTTACAGACTTTGGCTGGGCACCGCTTATCTTTTATATGAGCTTCATACTCATCTCTGAAATATTTTAAGGTTGTGAGGACGGGATTGGCAGCTGTGGCACCAAGGGCACAAAGCGAAGCATCCTTCATTACCTCGGCTACACGCTCCAGAGTCTGTAATTCTTCCTCTTTCCCTTCGCCCTCACAGATATGAGTCAAGATCCCCGATAGCACCCTTAATCCTTCACGACAGGGAATGCATTTTCCACAGGATTCTTCGCAACAGAAGTCAACAAAATATCTTGCCATATCTACCATGCAGGTATCTTCATCCATCACTATCATCCCACCAGACCCCATCATAGAACCGATTTTAGTCAGCTCATCAAAATCGATCGGGGTATCTAGATATTGCTCCGGGATGATTCCTCCCGAAGGGCCACCAGTTTGAACCCCTTTAAATTTCCTCCCTTTGGGGATCCCTCCTCCAATATCGTAGATTATTTGTCTCAAGGTCATGCCCATAGGAACTTCTACCAGCCCGGTATTGTTCACTTTGCCTACCAAGGAAAAAATCTTCGTTCCCTTACTTCCTTCCGTTCCAATAGAATTAAACCAATCTGAGCCCTTATTGATAATAAAGGGAACTGTTGCCCAAGTTTCAACATTGTTCAAGCAAGAAGGTTTCTCTTTATAACCTCGCTGCGACATATGGATATATTTCATCCTGGGCTCGCCAGCTTTCCCCTCCATAGCTATCATCAGCGCGCTTGATTCGCCGGAGACAAACGCCCCAGCACCACGATGAACTTTAATACTGAAATCGAACCCTGAACCTAGGATATTTCCACCCAACAATCCATATTCCTCAGCCTGCTTCAAGGCTAGATTCAGGTTTTCTACCGCCAGAGGATATTCCTGACGCACATAGACGAAACCTTTGTGAGAACCTATAGCATAAGCTCCAATGATTAGTCCTTCAATGACGCTGTGCGGATTTCCCTCCATGAGCGACCTATCCATGTAAGCGCCGGGGTCCCCTTCATCACAGTTGACTACGACATACTTAGGTTCTCCGGGGGCATTTTTAGTCTCCTCCCATTTCTTACCCGCGGGGAATCCCCCTCCCCCTCTTCCCCTTAAATTCGCCTTCTTTATCTCCTCTAGAACCTGGTCCGGCGTCATCTGGGAGAGAGCTTTAGCCAGAGCACTATAACCATCTATGTAGAGATAATCCTCAATACTCTTCGGATCAATCCATCTGTTTGGTCCAAAGACAAGTCTGTGCTGATTCTTATAAAATGGTATCTCCGATTCATGCACTATCTTTTCCCCGGTGACGGGATCACTATAAAGCAATCGCTCAATAACTTTTTTCTCTTTTACACCCTGGACAATTTCAGCAGCATCTTCGGGCTTCACCTTGGTGTAACATGTCTCCTCAGGGTAGATAACGACTAAGGGCCCCTGCTCACAAAATCCATGACACCCTGTCCTTCTGAGACCTATTTCTTCCTTCAATCCCTGCCGATCAAGCTCTCTTTCAAGGGCCTCATTAACGCTCTCACTGGCAGAAGCATAACAAGCAGTCCCAGAGCAGAGGGTAATACAAGTTTTATTGGGGTCCCTTCTTCCCTTTATCTCTTGCCTTAGTTTTTCTAATTCTGCAAAAGAGTTTATTCGCGCCATAATGCCTCCTTAGCCATATTTCTCAAGAACATTTTCTACATCGGAAACTCCCAAGGGACCATAATATGCATCATCAACTGTTATCACTGGTCCCTTAGCGCAGCAGCCAAGGCAGTTCACCGTCTCCAAACTAAACTTCATATCCGGGCTTGTCTCCCCAGGCTCGATGTCGAGGAGTTGCTGCACTCTATCACGGATAAGTGGCGAGCCACGAACCTGACAGGCGGTCCCCATACATATCCTAACCAAGTGCCTCCCCCTGGGAGCAAGACTGAATGCTTTATAGTATGTTGCTACTTGATATACACGATTGAGAGGGACTCCCAATTGCTTGCCTATCTCAGTCAGCACTTCTTTTGGTAGCCAACCGAGACCGCTTTGGATATCCAAAAGGATTTGAATCAGCATATCCCTATCATCTTGGTACTTACCCACAATTTTATTTACCGTACTTGAAATTCCTACCATTTTTCACTTCCTTTCTCGTATTGCCTCCTCGAGTTCCAATTTCTTTCTTAATGTATCACCGCATCCAAAGGAACCTTAGTGGGATAGGTACCAATGAGGGTAGGTAATCCAACGGGCTCTCTGGGCTGCCATCCAATTTCTTGTAGATATGCCCGTACTTCCTTTTTATAGACCAGCGGTATGTCAGCATCCCTGCGGACAAAGAGGTGAATATCTTCGGGGAGACCGGCTCCAATATACTTCTTATACAGTGAAATGTAGTGGTTCAGTTTTATCGCTCTTCCTTGAGGGGTATCATTTCTTCTTATGCAAAGCTTGGCAATCACAGGCATAGCTTTCTCCTTAGTCTCACATACATAGGCCAGATGCTCAGGTGCTGGCTCCACCGTATCCACAATCTCCCTTTTCCTGGCATCCATAACCTTCCAGTCATCAGTTTCTTTCCTGGAAAGGAACAGCCTCCTATACTTGGAGGAGTGAGGTCCCAAAACAACAGGAACACCCAGCCTGTTAAATCCTGTACCAATGGAAGCCGCTTTCTGGGACATGGCACCCCAGGCTACGCCGCAGGCACCTACCCTATTAAGGACATAATCGGCCATAACCTCGTAGTTGCCTCTCAAGGGCAAGGCAGCAAAGATATTGGCTATTTTCATTGCTGCTCCAGAGATATGAGCGTTGGAGACACAGGAGCCAATGTTTACTACACCGCCGCCGTCAAAGTCAGGAGGATATTTTTCGTACACTGTCAAGCCATCCTGATCCTTTTTCATTCCGGCGACCATGGCAGCACAACCTGTAAGAACCACGATATACTTTCTCCTGGCGAATTCATCCACCATGTCGGCGATATCATCTATATCAGGGTAGTTAGAACAGCCTACTAAGGCAATAACTCCTGGAATTGTGCCTAAAGTTATAGGCGCACCAACATTCCTTATCTCGGTATCCATAACCGGACCGCGTCCGGCCCGGCATTTCCAGGTCTCCATGCTCGCTGCTGTCTGCATTATCCTAAAGATAGGAACATCATTGGGACACTCTTCTTCACATTTACCGCAGCCAATGCAGTTCAAGAATTGCTGCCTTATTAAGTCAAAGTTACCTTTGGCGACCTCGGTTATACCATCGCCAATACTAAAGAGGTTAGGACAAACCTGTTCACACATGCCACAATGGGTGCACTTCTTGGCTAGCTCTATGGCTTCTTTTTCCGCTAACCATCCCTTCTTTCTCTGGGGAGCGATTTTCATAGCAACTCTAACCGCCACCTCGGCCGCCTTGGGGGAATCCAGAATGGCGAACTGTTCCTTGTTATCCACCATGCGTTTTACTATCTCGTCTGTATCCATTTCTGTGGCATCCTCAAGTCCATACATAGCCTTGTCCAGACAGGCAATCATTGCTGAACCCACCTTGGCTGCTTCCCGAGGCGTATCTGTTCTAATGCACTGCTCGTCAGTCATTATCACATCAGCAATGCCCGCCCTCATGAAGAAAAGCTGGCGGGAAAGGGGACCAACTATTTTGGCTTTATCCGAATACCTGGTTGTTTCCAGTGCAGTGCAGCACAGGCCACAGACCTCCACTTGGTCTTCAAGGTTGTGTTCCCTGAGGTAGTCAATTACCACCGTCGAGGTAGCTGGGTTATGCCCCGACACTAAAATTACAGGCTTGCTCTTATCTATCGCTCCCCATCCCATATCCACCAATGGTGTATCAGCAACTGAAGTAGGAAAGTCAAATCCGACGATCTGAGCGATGTCAGCTATTTCCATGCCTACATGGTCCAGCATGCTGGCATGCAAGGCCTTGGACTCATAGTCCAGGGCGCTTCCCTCCTGCCCCGTATGGCAAGAATCAAGAAGATGAGCAATCTCTTTGAAGACATACTCTAGAGCTATTTGAAGGTCTCCCAGAGTTTCAGGCTTGAGGCCTACAACTGTCCTTATATTCGGTGCTTCCACTTCGATAGATGTTCCTAAGTCTATCTTCTTATCCGGACCGTGCCTTTCAATCAAAAACTCCAAAATGTGCCCACCATGCGCAGCATGAGCGGAGCATCCCATCAAGCAAGCGAGAAGTATAAACCTGGCTTGTTGGGTAGCTATATCAATACCACAGGCGCCTCTTTTTCCTTCACTGAGGTCACATTTGCCGTATGTACAGAAGCAACACAAATCACAGAATGGCGAGTAAAAAGGCGTATATGTTTTCAATAGCCTCATATCCCATTGTCTGAGGTCAGGCATTTCCGGCATCGGAGTAGGTCCTACCGGCTCCCAGGGAATCTCCGCTTTTATCTTCTCATGAATTTCTTCTAATTTCCGTGTTATTTCTTTTATTTCTGCCATTTTTTACCTCGTCTCTATCGTTTCTTTTATTAATTTCAAGGTCTCGGGATGCCTTAAGACAATAATATTTGCCCCAGCCAGTAAAAGTGATAGCGCTGTTATTCCTTCCCAAAGCAATCCCTGTTCTTTGCTTTCCTTAGCTTGTTTTGTCTTCCAGCACTCTCTCCCTAAGTTAGCGATAATGGGCATCATTGTCATATTATCCTTGGTGATTATCCCAATCTGCTTCACCCTTTCCATCAGAGAAAAGCTGTATTCCATGCCATAGCCTAATGCTGCAGATTCAGGATCAATAACTATCTTTTCAACGGGGAAAAACTTGCTGAGCTTCACGTTTAACTCCTTGAGTAAATTGATGTCCAAAGGAGTCTGGGCAATAGCCGTGTGCCCATGGTCCAGAATTGCCTTGCCAACCACTTCGTAATTTTCCTTAATCACAGGACCTATAAGGAGATTCATTCCATCGCATGCTTCAGCAACCTTGGAAAGAACCTCAGCATCCTTCTTTTCATCTCCTGAACCATAGACAATCAAAGGCACATTTATTGCCTCAGCTACCGCCTTAGCCAATTCCGCTGCTTTGTCAGCAGGAGCATCCTTGACCGCCGGGTCAGTACTCATAAGGAAAAGTGACACGGCATCTATAGCAAAGTCCTGACATTTCTTAGCCCATTTTACCGGGTCGGAAATTACATCCTGAAAGGGCTCAACTAGATGCTTGGGCCAATCTTGAGGCTCCATATCAAGAACTTCCATGGCAAACTTCGCTGGATTGGGATTTGAGCCCTGATCAAAAAAGTGAAAGGGGAGGATATTCTCCCCCCCAATCTTCAAGCTCTTCTTTTCCTTCCCAATAGTTACCTCTCTAACTACCCCAGTATACGCTTCCACTGGTGCTTTATATTCCATCCTTTACCCTCCTTAACTTTCAAGCCAAGCATCGGAGTACAAGGTCTCTCCCATAAGGACCTTGACCGTCTTAACATACTCAATTTCTTTTTGAGATAGGGAGGAGAGGGCTATGTCTTCCCCATCCATGGTCTTGTAAATAAGTTCGACAATTCCCGGCATCTCTCCCCTAGTCAAGCTCATAAGCTCCTTATCCAAAGGGTCAGCGATGGCAGAATAAAGCTTATTCCTCTCGAGCATGACCATATAGGTGCGGTTAAGAGGTGGCCTAAGCTCATCTGGCACGCCATTGGACGTATTGGAAAGCCCTACCGTGGATTTAACCCCGGGCAAAACATCCTCGAGTATGTTGATAAATTCTAGATTTATCACAGTGAACCTCTGCCCCTCTCCAGCAGTGCTGATGGGAAGGAGTATTGGGTCAACCCAGATGTTCTCGTTAGGAATCCCCAATTCATTAGCATAGGCGACCGTGTCCATAATACTCTCTATCTTGGACTCGACATCCGGAGGCATTCCTTTATCCGTCATCACTGAAATCACCACATCACAGTTATATTTTTGGGCTAAAGGAAACATTTGCTCTTTTGAGAGACTCTTTCCTGAAGCAGAGTTAAGGAGGGGCTTTCGCTTGCAAGCTTTCAGGCCTGCCTCCATAGCCACAGGATTCAGGGTATCTATGGACAAAGGTAAATCGGTAGCTTCCTGGACTGCGTTGACCAACCATTGCATGGTCTCTTCGGTGTTTTTCTTCATGGGGCCAACATTCAGGTCAATGTAATCAGTTCCAGCTTCGGTTTGGGCTTTAGCTAAATCCTGAATTACCTTGGCGTCTCTTTCTCTTATCGCTGTGGAAATTGCCTGAGCTATTACATGTATATTTTCGCCAATAATGACCATATCGAGTGCCTCCGATTTATCGGTTGGGTATCCGGGATAAACCATTGCAATATAGCAAGGAAAAGGCAATTTGTCAAAATCTTATTTCGTTGCCAAGAAGCTAGAATGTCACTACATGTTCTAGGTCCGTCTATGAGAAGCGCAGGCTTAGTTTTGTTTAGAAATATTAAGATTTAGAATTTAGCCGCAAGGAGTGCCAAGCTTCGCTCGCAATGACAAAAAGGGAGGGCTGCTCTAAGCGCCCTCTTGTTTTTCTTGGCTGCAAAACCTGATGATCTCAGCAAAATTATTGATTCTCGTAAGGTTGGTGCTTTCCACAAAGCCGTCATAGGTGAGGTTGATCCAGGGCTTGCGATACAAGGCACTGAACTTATCTGACATCGCAGCCACAATTCCACCGGGCATACAGCCATGGGGCATTACCGATATAACGCCAGCAAACTTAGGATTCTCCATCCATTCGACTCCACTACCTATACTGAGAACTGCCTCACTTCCGCATTTTGTGGAAAGCCACTCACTTGTCCACCTCAGTACCTCTTCCGTTGAAGGTTCTCTCACATCAACGAGGCCCTGGAAATATTTGATTACCTTATGCTCGTCATGTTCCCAGACACGCTTTATAACGTAGCTAATCAGCGCCTTCAGGAATTTGCGGTCCCTGACAGCATCTTCAACATGACGGTAGAAGATATATTTCATCCATTCCCCTATGGAAGAAACGACGACCTCCAGCCCAGCCTTTTCACACTCCCTGACCAGGTCCTGGTTGCTAAATCTGTTGGAACGAAGAAAGATTTCGCCATTAATGCCCACCAGAGGCCTGCGGGGCAGTTCCGGGTCAATGAGAGACCTGAAATCAGAAGTTACCTGGCGCAGGATATCATCGAAACCTTCCTTCTGACGGATGCGACCTATAATTCTGCCGAGATATTCTTCGAACAGCTCGTCTGCTGAGCCCGGCTTCTTTTCATAAGGGCGAGTGCGCCAGAGCGACTTTTGGAGATAGTCGATAGCTACGCAACCCTTCCAGGCGAGGCGGGCGAAACGAGGGCTAACCTCAGTATCCCGATACGCATTGTTCGACACAGTGGTCCGTATGGGAATGTCAATGCCCACATCTCTAAATATCTTGATTTGTTCCAGGGCATATTTCCCAAAGCGGCAGGGACCGTATGCCCCGGCCATAACTGCCTCGACGTTCTTCAAGTCGGTGCCATCTTCATAACAGAACCTCAGAAAGTCGCCAAGAGTTACCCTATATGGCAAACATTCCACGCCCGACGTTACCTTATCGGCATAGAATAGATTGCGTTCATTAGCCTCAGGAAGCACAACTGCTTTGAAGCCGCTGCCCTCTAGAAGTGCACCTACAAGCTCAACGTGTGGCGCCATCCTGGGGATAATAAAGGTCTTCGTGACATCAATGACAGGCGGAAATGCTCTCCGATAGATATCTTTTTGTATTGCTTCATGCTTCCCGGCAGAATGGGCAAACCCCTCAATGGTGTCGACGAAAGCTTCGAGGCGGGTAACGATACCAGCCTCAGCAGCATGCTCGTCTATTTCCAACTGTCCCAGAGGCTTGCCCCCCATGATATCTTCCACAATGTGGATTATGAAAGAGTTCGGACCACATCCAAAGTTTGACAGCCACAACCCATAAAGCTTGGGGTCTGCGGCAGTTATCTCAGCGCCGGCTATATATTTGTTCTCATAGAACCAGTACGGACGATCGGAGTAATCCTTGGCATTCACCGACTCTAAGGGCAAAAAGTCCAGCGGTATGGGCACCACCCCGAGCTGAGCGAGCTTCTCCGCTATGCCCAGATTTGCCCCGGCATCTTGCGACATATAAGACCTGGCAAAGAGGACCACGCCCAACTGCTCGCTTTGGCGCAGTTGCTCCAATAGCTCCTTGCCCAGCGCTGCCTGGTCGGCCTCGAACCTTTGCTGAGATTCAATACCAGCTAGGGCCGCCTTCTTGCCTTTCCTTCTGCTGAACCCCATCTTCACGGCGACATCTGCAAGGTTCTTTATCACATCGTCATCGCCCCGACTGAAATCAATTATGGGTATCAAAAGCCGCTCCCCCAGGTCAAGCACATTGCGTATTATGAACGGGGATGCCTGGACTAAAGGACAGGAGTATTTTTGGTTCGCATCCCCATCTTTTCTACCCAGGCGAATAGCACAGGGGTAGAGTATGTAATCTGTATCCTTGAGCATTGCCGCATGTCCATGGAGAAGCTTCATAGGAAAACAACTATCGGTGTAGCTTAACTCGATGGCCTGGTCCATGATTGCGTTGTTGGTCTGGCTGGAAAGGACAACCCTGGCATCGAGGGCGTTGAGGAACCCGATAAGTAGCGGAGCATAGTCATACACCAGAAGTCCTCTGGGAATGCCCACTGTAGGCCCTGTGCCGGAATCCTTCTTGTACTCTCGAAAGAGCAAATGTTCTCGCTTATCGAAGAAGGTCTCTTTCTTGGCATGACTGGCTATGGCATCGTACTTGTCGCACCTGCTGCCGTAGAAAGTGGGCTTTTCACCGGGCATCTCCATCCGGGTGATGGTGCAGTTGTTGTCGCACCCTTTACATACAAACGTAGTAAGCTTGCACTCGCTATCCACAACCTCTTGAAAGCCCTTGAACTTCGATTCCTGGCCAGCACTCAGCGCCTGAGTGCTGGCCTCTTTGGCCAGGAGAGCTACACCTATGGCTCCGCTGACCTCTTTGTGCTCCGGCACGGTCAATTTTTTACCTTCAAGCTGCTGGTGGAAGGCGGAGACTACAGCCTTGTTGTAGAACACCGCTCCCGTGAGAATAACCTTGTCGCCTAGTTTTCTGTGCTCCACCACCTTGGAGAGATAGTTCTTGGCTATGGAGTTAGCCAGACTGGCTGTGATTATTTCCAGGGGCACGCCTTCTTGCTGTGCCGAGGCTACCGCCTGACCCATAAATGAAGCACATCTCGTCCCCAGCTCAATGGTATGGGGGGCGGCAAATGCCAGGTCGGCAAACTCACCATTGGTCACGGAAATGCCGAGCATCTCGGCCAGTTCGTCAATGAAGCTTCCTGTCCCCGCGGCACAGGCTTTGTTCATGTGATAGTCCACGACCACGCCGTTTCTCTTGATGACCAGCTTGGAGTCCTGCCCGCCGATCTCAATGATGTCTGCTTCAGGGTCCAGCTCGGCGGCAGCTCTGGTTTGTGCCGTTATCTCGTTCTTAATCAGGTCCGCCCCGATGAAGCCACCCACCAGATATCTGCCCGAGCCAGTAACGCCAGCGCCAGCTATCTTGACCTTGCCTGCGCCATCCCGAAGCAAGTTCCTGAAGACCTGCCTGATAGCCTCAACCGGCCTTCCCGCAGTCATCAGGTAGTTCTTCCCCAGCAATTGTGTGCCGGACTCATCCATTATCACCGCCTTGGTGCTGGTGGAGCCAACATCGACTCCGAGGTAGCCAACGCAGGGTTCCTTTATCTTCTGACTGTCCTTACCGTCCTGAACTGTGACAACTTCCAGCTTGGGCATTTCAAAATAGCGCTGCTTGACGTCTGTTCCCGACAGCATAACGCCCTGGGAAGTTTTACCTATGGACAGTAATGCCGCACCCAGGGACTCCATGTGCAGGTAGTCTTCAGGAACGATTACCTCGACGGGATGCCCGTTCCTTGCAGAAATCATATCATTGAGGGATTTGGCCACGGCGGGATTGGCGGCAACACCACCCACAAAATAGACCGGCTCCTGGAAAGTCCCTTTCTTCAAAGAGGCAACCATCCGGGCCACGCTTTCGCAGAGTGCGTAGAGCATGGCGTCCAGCGGTGCGCCCTTCTGCTGAAGGTGGATGAGGTCAGTCTTAGCAAAGACGCTGCAACGGGCGGCTATCCTGGGGGGAGTACCTGTACATTTCAGTGCCAGGCTGGCGAAGTCTTCCATGCTGATGCCAATCCTGTATGCCTGTTGCTCCAGAAACCTTCCCGTGCCTGCAGCGCAAAGGGGATTGGATGCCACCTTCCAGGGCTTCTTCAAGCCATCTTCCAGCTCTATCACCAGGGTGCTCTGGCCGCCGATTTGTATGATAGTTTTAACTTCAGAGTAACGGTGGAGCAAGCCGGAGGCAATCGCCAGTGAGCTGCTGTATGCCGTCCAGCCAAGCTCTTTGGGGATAACAGCCTTGCCAGAGCCGGATACGCCAGCGGCGACAATCTCCTCCAGATTGTGTCTCTCGCCCAGCCTGGCGATAAGTGAACTGACAGCGGCCCTGGGACTGGAGATTACCTTCTCGGTATCAAACTGAACGACCTTGCCGTTCTCATCTATGAGCGACAGCTTGGCATTGACAGAGCCAATATCCACGCCCAGAAAATAACTCATTGCTCGGCTCTCGATTATAGCAAAAAACAGACTTTCTTGCTAATTCCAGGGGCACCATACTAATTAGGCCTACTACAAATCAGGTATTATATCCCCAGAATTGGAAGCTCTCATTAGTGGCCCCTAGGCTCCAGAAGCTCGAAGCCGCTCTGCTCATCCTGAATACGAACCACCTTTGCGCCGAGGAGTTCATAGAGGATAACTTCTCCCACAAGCCAAGTTGTGACGCCATGCCGCAGGCACCCGGTCATGGTCTGCCCCACCCTCCCCAACGCAGCATGGATATGCAGAGTCGGTTTGCCATCCTCTCCGGGGGCGAGCACGCCCACTCCCACCACCTCATGGGCTCCATCAATGGGCAAGAGCATAGGCTCCGGCGGCATTTCCTCCGAACGCCGTGGGCCGACAACGACGTCCCCACCCCCAATTCCACCCACCAAAATAGCCTGTCCCACAGACACTCCCTTCTCCTCAGCAAATCGCTCGATACATTCGGGCACCACATCCCCGTCTTCCAGCCGTATCACGAAAACCCGGCCAATTCGTCCTTCACATGCTTTCACGCTAAACCTCCTTTATGCCCAGGACTTGCACTCACGGATTCAGGCAGGCAAGCTCGGTTACCAGGAGTTCCAGAGCTAATTTATCGCTATATTTGCCAGTTTTGATGGCTAAGTCGGTCTCCAAAAGCTTATCGTAAGCCCGTTTTACGCCCTCAAAATCATACAATTTGGCCTGGCTAAGCGTCTTATCCAAGCTATAGCTTGATTTCAGCCCCAACCTATCTTGAATCTGCAGTCGGGACAGTCCCCGTCCCAAATCTTTGGCCTGAGCTATTAAACGGAATTGCCTAGTAATCATAACCAGGATATACGTTGGTGCCACACCATCATCATACAGCCGATGAAGTATCCGTTGGGCTAACTCGGTTCGGCCTTCGGCTACGGCATCCACCAGAGCAAAGATGTTAGCTTCCTGGACATGACTTACCAGTTGTCTAACATCATCTTCGCTGATAGGACGCTCCTGGCTATAAAGAAGCAGTTTCTGGATTTCACCATTCATCGCCCATAAGTCTCCACCTATTAGCTCAGCGAGCAAATCTACTGCTTTCGGCGTGATATCGCCGCCCTCTTCCCTCACCCGTTGCTGTATCCAGGCCTTTAAATCCTTGCCTCGCAGCAAGGGAAAGGCTCTTACTTCAGCCAACGATGAAAGTTTCTTTAATAGAGGATTCTGACCCTTCATCTCTCCATCAACTAGCACCAGTACAGTCGTTTCTGGCATTTGCTCAATGTAAGAAGCCAAGCCTTCCCATTCCCCCAGCCCGTTTCCAGACTTGCCTCTGCCGACCCTTGGTCTGCTTTGTTTTACCTCAAAGCGTCCTAGCAAGCCATCAACTATAACCAGGCGATACGAGGATAAAAAGGGAGCAACGGCACATTTATTTCTAAGTTCACTGAAAGTTAGATGCTGACCCTCTAAGCTGGTGGTGTTAGTCGCTACCATCTCCTGGTCGCCCAGGTCAGCTTTAATTTTCTCCACAGCTTGATTAAGGGAGAAATCATCCTGACCATAAAGAATGTAGAACATTTAGCCGTATTCTATCACAGCGCTGACTTTCCCCGGCAGAAGCTCAAAGCAAAATATGCTAGGATATAATCATGAAGAAGGAAGCTTTAACAAATCCGGCCTTTAGCAAGAAATGAAAGACCTAGAAGCATAATCATGAGGTATGGCAAACCAGCAACTCGGGGCGGTGTTGTTATCCAAAGCCGCTTTAGCATCCTCTGTGCAATGAAGCTAAAGCGCTTCATTCAAACGACCATACTAATTCCCAACTGAACAAGTAAGCAAACAGCAGGAAAAGGGCTAATAAAGCTAATAAAGCAGTTAGCAGCCACCTCCAGAAAGGACTGGGCACCTGTTGAACCCTTCCCACAATAGCCCCGAACGCGCCCCCGAACACGCAATAGAAAACTACTATAATACCCACGACAGGTGCGGCAGATCCTATATGAGAGCCCATAGATTGAAGGGCTACGCCAATCACAAAGTTTAACATTACTAGTAATCTCAGCACTATCCATACCCCGGGTAAGGCATAAAGTATATGAAGTATGCCTGGAGGAAGTTCGATTCTTGGAGGAAATATGTATGTAACAAATAAAACTATCGTCAAGCAGACAAGAAAGAGGCCCACGGCACAGCCGATGAGGCCTCCTTTTTGCCACTTCTTGAGGTTTCTAAACCAGCCAGTTAAGCGCCGCATAGCCTTCCTCCCACCTGGTATTCTATCACAGCACTGACTTTCCCTGGCAGAAGCTCAAAGCAAAATTTGGTAGGATATAACCACGGGGTATGGCAAACCAGCGACTCAGGGCGTGCTAGACGGCGTTATCCACAGCCGCTTTAGTCCCCTCCGTGCAATGAAGCTAAAGCGCTTCATTCAAACCACCACCCTATTATAAAACTGAACGAGTAAACAACCAGCAGGAAAACGGCTAATAAAGCAGTTAGCAGCCACCTCCAGAAAGGACTGGTTACCTGTTGAACTCTTCCCACAATAGCCCCGAACCCTCCATAGAGAACTACCATAGCCACGGCACATCCTATCCAAGAGCCCATATAAATGCATGTTATGAAAAGGAAAAAGTGTAACGATAATATCCCCTTCAGCACTATCCCTGGTAAATCGGTAGGTGTGCCTATAAAAAATGAAGCTATCGCCAAGCAGATAAAAAAGAGACCTACGGCACAGCCGATGAGGCCTCCTTTTTGCCACCTCTTGAGGTTTCTAAACCAGCCAGCTAAGCGCCGCATAGCCCTCCTCCCACCTGGTATTCTATCACAGCGCTGACTTTTCCCGGCAGAAGCTCAAAAGCAAAATATGGTAGGATATAATCATGAAGGTTGCCATTATCGGGATACCTAAGAGCGGCAAAACGACTATCTTTAATGCCTTAACCAAGGGCAAGGCTGAAGTTGCCGCTTATTCCCCTACCCTGGCTCCCAATACCGGCGTGGCTAAGGTGCCCGATGCCCGACTATCAGTGCTGGAAGGCATATTCCAGCCCAAAAAGACCGTCCCCGCAGAGGTAAGTTACATAGATATTGCCGGCTCCCTCAAAGGCTTCGGTAAGGAAGGACCGGGGGGAGAATTCTTGAGCTACCTGACTACTGCTGATGCCCTGCTCCAGGTAGTGCGGGCTTTTGAGGATGACAAGGTCCCCCATCCTGAAGGAAGCATAGAGCCGAAACGAGACATAGCCTCCTTAGATTTAGAACTCGCCATTTCCGATTTAGCTATTATGGAGAGAAGGCTCGACAAACTGGAGACAAGTTTAAAAGGAGCTAAAGCGGCAGAGCGGGAGTCCTATTTAAAGGAGCAACTTTTGCTTCAAAAGGTTAAGTCGGAGTTAGAGAAAGATATACCAATAAGACTCCAAGACCTGGCTAAAGAAGAACTCAAAATGTTAGCCAACTATCAATTTCTTACCGCCAAACCCATGCTGGTGGTCCTTAATATAGGAGAGGGGCAAATATCACAGGCTTCACAACTGGAAGGCGAGATAAGTTCCCTTTACCCCCAGTTTGCCGTAGTTGCTCTCTGCGGCAAGCTGGAGATGGAGCTAGCTCAGCTCAGCGACGATGAAGCCAAGGAATTCCGTGAAGCCATGGGGCTGAGCAAACCGGCGCTTGACCTGGTTATCGACCTTTCCTATAGTCTTCTGGGGCTGGTTTCTTTCTTTACCACAGTTTCCTCTGAGCTAAAGGCCTGGACTATCCCCGGCGGAACTCCAGCACCAAAAGCGGCAGGAAAGATTCACACCGACATAGAAAGAGGATTCATCCGAGCTGAGGTTATCAGCTATAATGATTTGGAAAGCTGTGGCAACCTAGCTGAGGCGCGAAAAAAAGGTCTGCTAAGGACAGAAGGCAAAAATTACATCATCCAGGATGGCGATGTAGTTACCTTCTTATTCAATGTCTAGGCACTCCAGATTATTTCAGACCAAGGAGGGAAGATGGAGGTGACGATCAATAAAACAAAGGTATCTATGATCCAGGGAGATATCACCAGGCAAGCTACCGATGCCATCGTTAACGCTGCCAACTCCAGCTTAATGGGCGGCGGAGGAGTGGACGGCGCAATACACCGAGCCGGGGGACCAGCAATATTAGAGGAATGCAAGAAAATCGTTGCTCGACAGGGTAGATTGCCCACAGGCAAAGCTGTAATCACCACGGGGGGTAATCTCAAAGCCCGGTATGTGATACATACTGTTGGGCCCATCTGGCACGGTGGCAGCAGAAATGAAGCTGGGCTTTTACGAAGTGCCTACTACGAGTGCCTGAAATTAGCTACCGAGAACAAATTGGCCAGCATTTCCTTTCCTTCCATAAGCACCGGAGCCTATGGCTATCCCGTGGATGAAGCGGCGAAAATAGCAGTAAGCACCGTCGTTTCGTTTCTTAAGGAGCAAGCGACATCCCTTAAAGATGTCGTGTTTGTCCTCTTCGATTCCCAGACTTACCAAAGCTATCGCTCCGCTTTGCAAGCTTACCTCAATCGCTTAGAAGCGTAAGAAAACAAAACCTCACGGGACAAGTCGCCCGAGAAGGCGGAGTATGAGCCGATTTTCTCCCCACTTTTCAGGATGCTCCCCCTGGAGTATAATATCAATAGAAAGGCAAGGAGAGAGCGATGATAATAAACAAGCTTCTAACACGAAAGGGATGGCGCGTAGTGGCACACTCCATGCTAGCAGCGGCTGGGATTGGTCTCCTTTATTTATTGTCCAAAATGGTCATAGGGGATATCCAGCAGGAGAATACGATAAGCTGGTGGATTTTAGGCGTGGGAATCGCCTTTTCGCTATGGTTGGTGGCGCTGGGAAGTATGCTGGCAAAGGCTGAACTAACTGACTGGAGATAATATCATAGCTGGACTAATAGCTCCTCTCGCCCTGGTCGCCCGCCTCGATGTGGTGTCATTTCCTCGCGCATTTTATGAGCAAGCAGCATCATATCTACAGACGACCTGGACTATTATAGTCCCCTGCGGCCGCAAAATGGTATTGCCGGGGTTGTTTAATGGAAGGAGAGGATAATATCCATGCCTAATGTAGCTATTGTGACTGATAGTGTTGCTGACCTCCCCCCTCAGGTAGCTGAGGAGTTCGGGATTACAGTGGTTCCGCTCGTTGTCCGCTTTGGCACTGAACTCTACCGCGATAGTCTCGACCTGAGTCCTGACCAGTTCTATGAAAAGCTAAGGACCAACAAGGTCTTGCCTGCGACATCTGTGCCACCCCCAGGGGCTTTTGCCGATGCATACAATAAGCTTGCCGAAAAAACAAACCAGATCGCGGTTATCAGTTTAACTTCCAAGCTCAGTGCTACCTACCAGGTGGCGCTACAAGCCGTAGGGTTGCTGAAGAAGCAATGCCGTGTAGAGATCCTGGACTCGCAATGGGCGGTTATGGCACAGGGTTTCATAACAATTGCTGCTGCCAAAGCAGCTCAAGCTGGGGCCAGCCTTGATGAAGTGCTGGATGTAGCCCGTCACACCATGCACCGGGTAGATATGTGTGCTGCCTTTGATACCCTTGAATACCTGGAACGCGGCGGGCGTATCGGCAAAGCGCAAGCCTTTCTCGGTTCATTACTCAAGGTAAACCCGATCATCGGCATTAAGGATGGTGAGGTACATCCCTTAGCTCGGGAACGTTCCCGGGCTAAGGCGATAGACTACCTGTACAACTTTGCCGCAAGCTTTGGCAAGCTTGAAGGGTTAGCTGTAGAGTATGCCACTGACTTAGACGAGGCCAACAGGTTGGTCCAGAGGTTTCACTCAAAGTATCCTCAAGTTCCTATTTACCTCTCGCGTACAAGCCCTGTTATCGGCACACACACAGGGCCCAGCCTCATTGTTGTTAGCATGCTTGGGGACAGACAATCCGCCACCTAGCCGGGTGAAGACATGCTCCCAGGTATTCTAAGCATAATCATCGGGTATCTTTTAGGCTCCATTCCTACAGCCTATATCGTATCTCGCATTAGGAAAGGCATAGATATTCGGAACGTCGGTTCGGGCAACATGGGTGGCGCTAATGTTATGCGCGAAATTGGTACTCATGAAGGCGTTTTTGTCGGTCTCATTGATGTTGCGAAGGGGGCAGGGGCTATACTCATTGCCCAGGCTCTAAACATTTCGGAACTCTGGGTCTTTGGAGCTGGTTTTGCGGCTCTGGTCGGGCATAATTTCCCTGTGTTCGCAGGTTTCAGGGGTGGCAGAGGTTCAGCCACCATTATCGGTATCTTTCTCGTGCTAGCCCCCGAGGCAATGCTTGTCACGCTGGCAATAATAGCTATTCCGTTCTTTACTACCCGTAAATTTACGGCGGCCATACTCATTGGATTCGGCCTGTTGCCTCTGTTTGCCTGGTTGTTTGAAGGCTCGCTGCCGCTGGTACGCTATTCACTATTTATCAACCTTTTCATGCTGGTTCGAAATCTACCCGGTCTTAAACAAGTCCTGGCTAAAGGCGTAATAAAGGATATGATATTCGACAGGCAGCAAAAGAAGGTAAAATGATGTCATCAATCGTGGGTTATCCGAGTTTTCACAGGTAGTTCCGACTGAACAAACGTCCATAGTGTATATTCGACAATTTCAAACTTGATTGTGCTCTCTCTCGCATGGCACACTTATCTACAAACTCCTGATAAACAACCCTTGAATAACAGGCTTTCTGTAACATTTCAGCAGCTTATTCGTTAAAAGAGGTAAACGGGTGAACCAGAACCGTTCTGAAGGACAAACATCAGATGAGGCTATG
>Ga0209636_10000996_pt1 | contig 28294 bp, 32 predicted proteins | sample DeeMarSWOR152_54_FD_187464 | JGI IMG/M metagenome (GOLD analysis project Ga0209636, IMG submission 187464) | Marine sediment microbial communities from White Oak River estuary, North Carolina - WOR-1-52-54 (SPAdes) (version 2) | ecosystem: Environmental > Aquatic > Marine > Intertidal zone >...
AAAAGGAAGATTCCAGCAATAACATGGGAAAGAATCTTCTGAAAAGCGAAGCCAACAACTAAACCTCCAAAAGAACCCACAGTCAACGCCGCTGCTGGATTAACAGTGAACACGGAAGTCATCAAAGAGAGAAGAACAGCTATACCAGATATCCTTGTTATAGATCGGACAGTTGCAGCTGTAGGATGGTCAGTTACTCTTCTCATGTACGTGTAGACCAGCCCACTGATAACTTTAACGACAAAGTAACCCAAAACGAACAGCAGAACCGCTCGAATATAGACCAGATAAGGATGAATCAACAATATAATGCTACTGTAGGGCTGAAGATATGGCGGAATCTCTTCAAATGATCCCCAACCGAAAAGAAAGTTCACAAGAAATAACGAAACCGCAAGAACAACGATGTATAAAATGATCTTAAGACTCCCACTACGGAGACTCTGTATCTTCTCCCCAACTTCACTAATGCTTAACGTCATGACATTCAACATCTAATTACTGACTAAATTGAGCAAATAATACTAACCACGTTATTTTGCTCGTACCCACACACAAAAATAAAAAGAATACTATATAAAATTTAACATTTAGTCGTAGATTATTCTGATAAAACGCTTTCTCCAGACGCTAACTTCTTCAAATCTTCTCTTCCTTCTGCATAACCAGAGGCAATCAAAAAGTCACCAGCCTTGAGAGCAAGACTAGGTTTAGGACGCATCCATTTTTTGCCCCTCCTCACAGCCAATACCCACATTCCAGTCTCTTCTGGAAGCTTCACATCTCTTAGACTTTTACCAACCAAAGTTGAAGTTTTTAAAACTTGGACGCGAGTCACTGTTTCTTCAGCCTCTTTGATTACGTCTTTTAAAATCGGATGAGGCTCTAAGCCTCTTAATACAACTCCAGCAATTTCTGCAGCAGCATCAGCTATATTCTCTGTGACCACTCCTAACCGAATTAAGCCAAGGAAGTCTTTGGAATCTTCTGGTCTAAAACCGCTTGCTAGAACTAAAAGTTCGAACTCTGTGTGGAGGTTGTCCATGTGTTCTTCGAGGGCTTCCACTTCCTCTGCAAGTTCCCTACTGCTTAAAAGAAGCGAAGAGTATGCAAGGTCCATCATAAGTTCGGAAGTATCCTTTAACTCCACAAGTTTCTTCACAATCTTTGCAAATGGTTCTTGGATTTGTGGTGTCATTTTCTAGTCTCCGAACTTTTGAAGGGCCCCTTCAGCAATCATTTGGAGTTCTTCGATACCTTGTGGGGCTCCCCGAGCAAAGACAATATCTTCATTAGAGATTACTTCATTTTCTTCGGGGTTGATTATCCATTTCTTTTTTCGCCGAATCGCAATTACGTCAACTCCAATTCTTGCAGCTAGCTCCAGTTTTCCGAGTTTTTTTCCTACTAAGATTGAATTTGATTTGACTTCGGCACGTACTAGTTGTTCTTCAACCTTACTAAAGGCATCCCGAACTATTGGATGAATGTGGACTTCTCTTAGCGCCAAGGCTGCTATGTCAGCTGCTGCGTCAGAAATTTTGTTGGCAGCAGACGCTACGATTGATACTCCTACTAGGGCTTCTGCATCTTCAGCGTCTCTGGCTGCAAGCATGGTGTTCATTTTTAGGATGTAGGCTAGTGTGTCAACGTGTGTTTCAAGTTCTAAAACTTCTTCGGCGAGTTCATGGCTGTGGAAGAGGGCGGCAGAATATGCCAGGTCTATCATCAATTCTGAAAGGTCCTTTATCTCAACCAGCAAATCGCGGACAGGCATGGGTTTGTATTCAATTTTTTCCAAACGCACCATGCAGTCAAAGACACTCCAAACTAACGTAACCGTTGCTTATTGAAATAACTTTTGTAACCTCATTCATTCATGTAGGTCTTAAGAAAGGTGACATGGTTCAGATGTGGGTTGATAACAAACACATAATCATAGAAAAGAAGACATAAGAATAGATTAAACAAGGACTAAGTTTCTTCTATAACACAGTTCCACAAAAAATATCAGAGATCTAATCTAATAGTTTATTTTGGAAGGACAGTTTGTCTGGAATTCTTCTTTGAGATTTCCATCTCTTATTTCCTCTAGGCAATCTGTCTTTCCACCTTCAAAGCTACAAGCACATAACGCCTCGTCCATAGAAACATTAACTCAACCTTAATCTACACACATCGGGTAAACTTTGAAGCCGACGAATATCATACCGCAACTTCTAAAAGTCTCAAAGAAGATGAAGAACTACTTAAGGCAGGATTTGAATATGTCACGGAGCGAGACGGAGTCAAAATCTACCGGAAAAGAAAGTAAACTACAAATCGTAGAACGCGGAGACGGCTGGTTGAAAGTTCAACATCCTCAAGGGGGAAACACTTGCACGATAGAGGATACTTTCGCTGATACCTACCATGCCTTTGTCATGTCACATTCTGTTTTTGGGCTCAATTCCTCTTTTTTATGTTTGGCGTTCAACTCGCCCTACGCTGTCAACTGGGATGCTTTCTAGGCTACAAATACAATTATTGAAGGTGGGATGAAGGAGAAATGAAAAGTTACATAAAACTGTATGGTCCATCACTTTCTAAGGCTCAGGTAGCACTGAGAAAACTAGTAAAGGGTCTAGACCCTATACAGTACGGTAGTATCGTGTCCACCATAGACCCCACTATGGATCTACTAACCCGTTCAATGATAAAAAGCGGTCGAGAAATGTTAGGCGACTATGACTTTGTCATCGAATGGATAGGCGAGCCCGCCGCAGAACAAATCGACAAGCTTACACAAAAAATTGACGAGACTTTGACTCCCACAGGATGCAGATACACGATCACCACAAAATAGTTGCGCGCACTGAGTTCATAATAAGTTTTTATAAGCGTCTTGCAGCACTAGACTAGCAATGTTACCGAGAGGGTAAAGACAAAATGACTAAACTTGTAATCATATACGACAGCAAAACAGGGAACACAGAAAAGATGGCAAAATCTATCGCAGATGGGGCGAAATCAGTCAGCGGTGTCAACGTTCTTATCAAAAAGCTTGGGGAACCCTTCTCCTTAAGGATATTGGATGATGCTGATGCTATAATCCTCGGAGCACCAGCACACTACGGTCACGTGACACCAGAAATGAGGAATTTCCTAGCGTACCTCAGGGATGAGAATGGAGCCGGAAGACTTAAACTCGAAGGAAAAATTGGCGCTGCTTTCGGGTCATATGGATGGGACGGCGGCGTGGCCATAGAGAGATTGGCCGTAGACATGGAAAACCTCGGGATCAAGGTACAGTCACCTGTGCTCGCCAAAGTTCCTCCCCTACCTTACTCTTCTCTAAAGGAAAAGTCCCTGAAAGAATGCCAAGATTTGGGGAAGACCCTAGCCAAGAAAACCTCAAAGCAATAACTTAAGACTTCCCAGCGCTGTGCGCGCGCAAGAGCACGTTGATCTACACTCATTTGGTGAGCTTTGAAGCAGATAAATACCATACCGCAATATCTAAAAGTCTAAAAGAAGATGAAGAACTTCTCAAGGCAGGGTTTGAGTATGTCACGGAAAGAGATGGAGTCAAAATCTATCGCAAGCGAAAATGAACTCGAAGTCATAGGAAAAGAGAAAGGAATCGAAGGCGAAGAAATCATAGTCAGACATCGCCAGACTAGAAACATTTGCGCTATAGTAGATACTTTCGCTGAAATGTTTCCTATGTGGGCTGGGCGAATTATGATAACTGCAGACAATGAAAAATGGGCGTTAACCGCAGCAAGAACAGCCACTGGTTTTGCATCTTCTATCATTATGTCTCCAGCAGAAGCAGGAATAGAAGGCACAGTGCCACCAGAAGACACTCCGGATGGGCGAGTTGGAGCACTAATTCAAATATACCACAGAACACGAAGAGACTTAAAGTCTCAAATGATTTTGAGAGTGGGTCAATGCATCATGACATGCCCTACAACAGCAGCCTTTGACGCATTGCCCCAAGCCAAAAGACGAATGAAAGTAGGGCGAAGTCTCCGATTGTTTGGCGATGGCTTCCAGAAAAGAGATGTAATCGCAGGGCGAAAAGTTTGGCGCATCCCTGTCATGGAAGGGGAATTCATGGTTGAAGGTAACTTTGGCGCCACAAAGGCGGTTGCAGGTGGAATGCTGCTTATCTTAGCTGAAAACCGTAAGGCAGGACTACAAGCCGCTGAAGAATCCGTGAATGCCATCAATCAAAGGATAACAGACGTAATACTTCCATTTCCAGGAGGAATCTGCCGATCTGGATCAAAGGTTGGCTCAATGAAATACAAGCTCGGTGCGTCCACAAATCACTTATTCTGTCCAAGGTTAAAGAAAACAGTGCCAGACTCAAAGGTTCCCGATAATGTAGATGCCGTCTACGAGATTGTCATCAACGGCTTAAACATCGAGGCAGTGAAAAGAGCTATGGCCAAGGGAATAAAAGCAGCAGCAAAGGTTCTAGGAGTCGTGAAAATTTCAACTGCAAATTACGGAGGTAAGCTTGGACCATTCAAAGTTCATCTGAAAGACGTTTTGGAATTAGCGTAACTGGTGTTTACATGCGACTAGTTGTGGCAATCACCGGGGCCAGCGGAGTAGTTTACGGAAAACGCCTGCTGGAAGAGTTACATAGCAAAAAAATTGAGACACATCTAATCGTTAGTAAAGCCGCAGAGAAAGTGATTGAACACGAATTGGAAATCTCCAAAGAAACCATCGAAAAATTAGCGGTTCACTCTTATAACGTAGATGATTTAAGCACCCCTATGGTAAGCGGATCCTACAAAACAGATGCTATGATCATCATTCCATGCAGTATGAAAACACTAGCTGGCATAGCGCATGGATATTCTGACAACCTAATTTTAAGAGCTGCAGACGTAGTATTAAAGGAAAGAAGAAAGCTAATTCTCGTTCCAAGGGAAACCCCATTGAACGTTATTCATCTCCGTAATATGTTGGAACTCGCAAAACAGGGGGTTACTATTATTCCTGCAATGCCTGCATATTACCATAAACCCAAAAATATTCAGAGCGTCATCGATTACGTGGTGGGAAAAGTCCTGGATTGCTTAGGAATAGAACATGTGCTTTTCAAGAGATGGTTAGGCTCTAGTTTCTGAGCATTTTTCAGCACCATTACATCTAACAGGTAATATCCTACAAAATTAATATAGAATCTACTTTGAGGTATGAACACAGGTTTTATACCATGCATTCTAGGTGCTTAAATTTGCGAAGAAATCTTAAGAGAAGGAAGGAAATTTGTTGTGATGCGTGCAAACCAATTCTTTCGAAACCAAATACCCATTTCTTTCAGTATTCAAGATGTTATCAATTAATCTGTCTGATGCCTTAGAATCTTTCTCCTTTAGAAATCCTCTAGTAAGCCTTCTTTTAGGAACTGAAAACTGAGAATTTCTCATCTTCTTATTTTTCGATAAGCAATTAGGACTATGTTTGCGATTATAAGTACCCCGAGAACCAGGAAGGGACTGTTGATCAAAATGTCTCCAAGGGAGATGGGAAGTTCGAAAATTATTGTGTCTTTTGTGGCGTGAACGTTGTTTGCTCTTGTAGGTAGCACAAATCGACAGAGCGGATCAAACGTTGTTGGGGTAGTATAATTATAAAGGTAAGTTGGGTGCACCTCTTCATTTATCGTATAGTCAACGATCTGCCATTCGCTCACTGAAATCTGGAAATATTCTGCAAAATCTAAGGAAAAGTCGTCTGTTAGGTTAACGTGAATCTTTCTCCATCCAGTCTCTACATTATAGGTTTCAGTCATTACGGCTGGATTAGTAGTGGAGTCCAGGATGTCTGAACCACTTAGATAGAACTCTACCCGTATCGACTTTGTAGAGTTGTTGAAAATCTCCTTTGTAGGGTCATAGTCCAACTTTACATCGTCTAGATTCTGTTCTTCAAAATATGTCTCTATTGCTTGGGGAATCGTTAAGACGCTGAAAATCTTCTGCTCCAGAATTTTCTCGTATAGTGTGGAATTGATGTTTCCAATGGTATAGATGACATGAATGTTCTGTTCTATTAACCCTTCAACTGTCACTGAAGCGTGAATGGGCATGATTAAAGAAAAGAAGATAAAACAGAGAAGATTTATGGCAATCAATTTTTTCATCAGTTTTCCCCAGCTGCTTACATAAAAAGAAGAGAAATCAATGGCTTTCTAGGATTCCTTTTTCAGGTGGAGGTGGTGGGATCAGCCCCTTCTTCATTAGCATCTTTGTGGCTTCTCTCACGTTTTTGATGATGGCGACGGCTCTTTCCCATAGTTCTTGTTTGCTTGGTTTGACTCTGGCTACGCCTTCTTCAATGGATTTTAGGGCGCAGGCGACAGCTTCTCTAGGATAGACTTCCCATTCTTCCATTCTTGGGGTGATATCTCCTTCATGGATTCCTCTTTCTTCTGCAAATTTGGCGAGTTCTTTTCCGGCTGCTATGCACATGTCGTCTGTGATGGTCTTTGCTTTCACATCTAAAACGCCTCGGAAAATTCCTGGGAATCCTAAGGAATTGTTTATTTGGTTTTCAAAGTCTGAGCGCCCTGTTGCCACGATTTTTGCGCCTGCTTCTTTTGCTTCCCATGGCCAGATTTCTGGGATTGGGTTTGCACAAGCGAATACTATGGAGTTTGTGGCCATCTCTGTTATCCATTCTTTTTTGATTGTGCCTGGTCCTGGTTTTGAGGCGGCTATGCAGGCGTCTGCGTCTTTTAATGCCTCTGCTGTGTCGCCTATTCTTCCTTCAGCATTTGTTTTCAGGCAGAATTCCCATTTCAACGGGTTTTCTTCTTTTTCTGCTGCTATATCTTTTCTGTTGGGGTGGAGGATTCCTTTGCTGTCGACCATTGTTAGGTTGCCAGGTTTTATGCCTGCTTTCATGAGAACTATGGCGGTGCGGGTGTTTGCTGATCCTACGCCGACCATTGTGATTTTGGCTTGGTTCAGTTTTTTGCCTACGATTTTTAGAGCGTTTATTAGGCCGGCGAGTATGACTGTGGCTGTGCCTTGTTGGTCGTCGTGCCAGACTGGTATCTGTAGTTCTTTTATCAGTTTTTCGAGGATGTAGAAGCATTTTGGTTTCGCTAAGTCTTCTAGGTTGATGCCTCCGAAGGTTGGTTCTAGCCATTTGCAGGCTTGGACGATTTCGTCTGGATCTTTTGTATTTAGGCAGATTGGGAAGGCGTCGACTCCGCCTAAGTATTTGAATAGTAGTGCTTTTCCTTCCATGACTGGGAGGCCTGCTTCTGGTCCTATGTCGCCTAATCCGAGGACTCGTGTGCCGTCGCTGACGACTGCCACGTAGTTCCACCGGTTGGTGTGTTGGAAGACGAGTTCTGGGTTTTCTTTGATGGCTTTGCATGAGGCTGCTACGCCTGGTGTGTACCAGATGGCGAAGTCGGCTGGTGTTCGTATGGCGCATTTTGGCATGATCTGGATTTTTCCTTCATAGAATGGATGATATTGAAGAGCGAGTTTTGCTGGTCTTTTGGCTTTTTCTAAGAGTTCTTCCACGGTGAGTTTTTTGGTCATTTTTTATCACTTTAAGGTTGGATGTTTGTGTGTGGTTTGGAGTATAAGAGATTTAAGTTTGTATATGTAAGTTTATCGTGTGGAGGGTGTTGATTGTTGGAGCCGTTTGGGTCCTTTGCTTTCTTTCAAGTCTTGTTTGTGTTGGTGTTCATTGTGACGATTTTTGTTATTATTGTTAGAGTGTTGACTATGAGGAGAAGTGAGTTGAAGCATGAGGTGGTGAAGGAGAGGGAAGTGATTAGGGAGATAGTCAAGGTTCGGTGTCGGTATTGTGGGCAGTTGTTTGAGGAAAAGTTGGATAGGTGTCCGCACTGTGGCGGTAAGAACGCTTAAGATGATTGTGTGCGTATGTGTAAAGCACCTCTATAGAAGGGGTCTAAGCGTAATGCGGAAAAATTTTGTTTTGGTCAACTGTGAAGATGGCTTTTGTCCTAGCTAAACTATATGATAAAATGTATCGAATGTAAACACCTAATGAAAGTAAATGCCAAGTCCTACTAAACCAACTTGTCTAATGGTTCTCTTCCATCTCCAATAAGGTCATTTATCACTCTCTCTCATCATTTCACTTCAATGGAAACAGTTAGATGTAATTTAGTAGGTCTTTAACCACGTTTAGCCATAGGTCTGGCTTTGTCTTGCTCGTCTTGTTCTTGTCCATACCCGTGTTAACGAAAACTGTATAGCAACCAAGTTTCTGTCCAAACAGAACATCACTCTCATACTCGTCACCCATGTAGATGGTGCGCTTGCAGTCTCCAAGCCTTCTCGAAACAATCTTTGCCATGTAATCTGACGGCTTGCCCAATGTAGTGGCGGTTGCGTTTGTTGCGAACTCCACCGCCTTCACCCAACATCCCACCCCTGGAACCATCTTGTTTCCAACCAACCAGTGTCTTCCCATGACGCTTGTTAGAAGCTTTCCACCATCCATGACAGCATCGAAGGCAAGGCTAAGTTGACGATAGTCAAAGTCCCAATCTTCAGTGACAACCACATAATCCACTGGCGGACGTTTGCGAATTGTAACGCCAACTTCTTTCAAGTCTTTTTCAGTTCCTATATTCAGTGCTAAGGCAGTACCATCATGTTCTTTTATATAGTAGCCTATGACAACGCCTGCGTTTATGACATCTTCATAATGGGTTTCTATTCCAAATTTGCCAAGTCTTTTTGCAAGGCTTTTTCGAGATTCAATAGTGTTGTTAGTAACATAAAGAACAGTCTTACCCAGTTTCTTTAGTTTGTTTATTGTTCCTTTAACTCCTGGGATGAGATGTGTCCAATACCAAACAGTGCCATCCAGATCAAAGACAAACGTATCTATATTTCCGAAATCCATAAAGCAATATTAAGGAAAAGAGGATAAAAGCGTTAGAGATTAGGGAGGTAACATAATTGGTACATTGTGCGAAGTGTGGAGTTGAGTTGCCGAAAGGTGCAAGATTCTGTCCCAACTGTGGAACCGCCGTTGGCAAAATTGTGAAAGAGGAGTTCTCGGTCTCAGCAGACAACCTGGTCAGTAAGGTGAAGGAGCTGATCCGTGAAGGAAACATCACCAGAATCATAGTGAAGGATGAGGAAGGCAAAACTCTCTTGGAGATACCCGCCACAGTGGGAGTAGTAGGGGTCATCATAGCCCCTTGGCTTGCGGCACTAGGAGCAATCGCAGCCTTAGCCACGAGATGCACAATATCCGTTGAAAGAAGAGAATAGCAGCATAGACGTAAGCCTAAAGTTCTTATGGATTTGATTAGTTGTTAGTGTTATCTACAGATGGTGCTATTAGGATGGTTAAGAATGTTGGTGACAAAGCTGCAGAGCTTTTTACCTCCTCAGGTTTCAACTGCGCAGAATCTGTCTTACTTACTTTAACAAAAGAACTCAACAAACCAACTGACCTCATTATTCCGTCTATTGCAACAGGCTTTGGCGGTGGTATCGCAAGAACTGGGGCAATATGCGGAGCTCTCAGTGGTGCCACAATGGTTATCGGACTAACCATCGGTCGTAACAAACCTGAAGAACTCGAAAAGAAAGAAATGGTCTACGAAATGGCATCGAAAATGATTATAGATTTTGAAAAGGAATTCGGTACCTGCCTTTGTAAGGACCTGATCGGATGTGATTTGAGAGCACCTGAAGGGCGTGAGAGAGTTCATGAAAATAAAATCATAGAGAAAAGATGCTCAAAATTTGTGAGATGGTCTGCCAACTATGTAAGACGTCTTATAGAAACTGATAGAACTTGGGAGTCATGAAGTCTAAAAAATGCCATTTATAATTCGTCAAGCTGAAGAGAAAGATGCGCCAGCTCTAGAAGACTTATTCCTGCAATTCTCAGAATTGTCTCTCCAACGAGGTCAAACATTACGCAAAATCATGAAAGAAACCACCAGTGAATTACTAGTGGCCGAGTCTAACCAAGAGATAGTTGGCCTCATCCATCAAGTCTTCTATCTAGATCCTTTTCATGCTGGCCTAAACTCATACATAACAAGTTTATTTGTCAAAAAACCCTATCGCAAAAAAGGAATTGGCTCACAACTACTCAAAAAAGCCATAGAAAACGCCAAGAAAAAAGGTGTAATCGAGGTTCACGTCGATACAGAAGAAAACAACGCCAATGCCATCGAATTTTATCAAAAACATGAGTTCAAGAAAGTGGGAGTCATATTCGAACGCAACCCATAGAGGATGTGTATGCATCCGCGAGGTTGAAAGATTTAGGGCAGTTTACGAACTGAGTTTAGGCTATAATTCTCATTTATGAAGTTACTTACAAATATTATGTGAGAACAAACACGTAAGCAAGTCTTCCAGTGTATGGAAAAATGCAATTGCATATACGCGTGTATAACTGTGTGGAGCTTGAGAAATGTTTATTAAATATTAATATATAATAAATATTGTAAATCAACAATTACGACACACTGCAGTTGATGGCTCTATGACCCTAAAAAAGAAAGCATACCCGAAAGAGTTCGTCCACAAAGCCCCCCATTTATTTTGGGAGTCCAGAGGAAGAGTGAAAAATATTCATTTCCCTACCCTTCTCTGAGATTAAGGGCGTGGAAACGAACTCTCTTCGCCACTTATTGTGTCTGGAGTCGAATAAAAGGAAACCTATAGGTGAATCATGATGAATCAAATAGAAAGGATTAATTTCGATTGTGGCTGTGTCATGGAAGTAATAAAAACCGAATACAGAAGAATCGCAGTTGTAAGGCAATGTAAGAAGCATAAAAATCCCTTTGAAAAACTCAAGTCTCTAATACCGTAAACTCTTTTATTTTCCTTTTTTTCCGCATAATTACTTCATCACGCGAGAGATTTATTCGCTTCGGATCAACATAATTGGTTTCTCGGCTTCGACTTTTCTTATCTCTATTATTTCATGAAGTAGTTTTGCCTATTTCTTTAATGCTCTTTCTTTCTCTTGTCGATCCGTTATCTTGTCAAGTTTCCTTCTTATCCTAACCGCTTCTCGTTTCAAGTCTTGCAGGTTAAGCCTATTCATTTCAATTCACGCTCAGAAATAATGAGTAAAATTACACATAACATAAGATGCAATGGTAATTTATTTAAGCCATATGAAGAGCAGATATGAATCATTAATATTCTACACATGGATTCCAAATCCGAATTTCATCCGCTCAACAACATTGTCATTTATTTCTATCATCGTCTTATCATCAAATCCATAGGTAACCTTTCACGACATTCGTAAGGTTGAAAGATTCCAAGCTGTTTACAAACTAATCAGTGACCAACTAACTGACCACTGTTTCTCATAATAATTAACTACGGTGACCACTAATGAACGTTGACCAGTGAGATAAATGGATTGGAAAAGTCACGGAATGGTTAAATATGTCCATGTGGAGAGGCTAACAAAATCGCCGATAAATTTGGAAGAGTATAACTAAGAGAGATCCTATTGTTGACATTCGTTGAGAGACTGAAGCAAGAATTCTCCTTCATTCGGGGAAACTACTTAATCCTGATTATGAGTTGGATTCTAATGGACTTCGCCGGAGAACTCCCCGGAACGTATTATTCAGACTATGTCATCCAACTTGGAGGTACAGCAACAACTCTCGGAGTCATCATGTTGGTTTCCCAGTTAGTCTTAGCCGCTGTTCAATTTCCAGGAGGTTTCTTAGCAGATAAGTATGGTAGAAGATGGCTTATATCAACACTTACTTTTGGAGTCGCACTTTCATACATCTTATATGCAATAGCTCCCAGCTGGCACTACATACTAGTTGGAGCCATCATCACGAATCTCTGTCTACTCTACCAACCAGCATTGTTAGCGATAATGGCAGATTCTCTGTCACCTGAAAGACGAGGTATGGGTTACTCAATCATCAACCTGATCATGAGCGTTGCAACAACTCCAGCTCCTGCAGTAGCCATATTTCTGGTTGGTAATTTCGGTCCGGTGGGTGGCATGAGAATAGGATATACAATAGTTACCCTGTTCTTTTTAGGAGCGGCTGTTTTGAGAATCGCATTAAAGGAAAGTATAAAGAAGCCGGAGAAGATACGGCTGAGGGACGTGGTGAACTCCTATCCGAAAGCGGTGAAGGAAGGCATAGGTATCTGGAGACAACTGCCACGTACAACGCTCTATTTGTTATTCAGCAGTCTTATAGCAAGATTTTCATTCGCTACAAGTGGACTGTACTTCTTGGTATACGCAATATATGTTCTTCGAATCGGAGGAGGCTTACCCACTCCAGGTCTTGATCCCGATCCTGTCCTTGAACTTGCTTACATAAAATGGGGATTTGTTCTGATTGCCTTGTTTGTCACCATGATAATCTTGGCTTTTCCTAGTGGCAAACTCATTGATAAGGGCCGAAAGATTCCTTTATTGTTGTCAACTCTACTGATAGTTCCATCTATATTGCTATTCCTTTACGGAAACTACGAAACACTTTTCATCGTCATGCCACTGGTAGGTTTTTCGCAGCTTCTGGCTTTCTCTGCTTTTCAGGCCTTGTTTGCTGACCTTGTTCCTCAAGAAAAACGGGGCAAAGCCATAGGGTCAATGAACTTCTTCACGTACATATTCATGGCTGTGGGTGCACTTGCTGGTGGCATCCTATACGATACTGTTAGTCCCCAGTTTCCTTTTCTACTCATGATTGTTCTGTGCATCCCACAGTTCCTTTTGATGCTGTTTTTCTTGCATGAACCAGAGAACCGAGAGCAATAGACTCACAGTGGTTTTGTTTCTTGCCTATTCCTTCTTTTCTTTCGTCTTTCGTGTTAGATGGTTGGCTAAGAATGCAAAGGTGAGAGGCCTATAGTGAACCTCATCATCCAAACTTATCAAGAAACTTTCAATTGTAGATATGTCCAAAAAAGCAAACTGTCTTAACCGGTTCATAAATCTCACATGGCATACATAGTCTTCATGAAGTGAGACGATCACTCCCTCGTATCCCAACCCTCTTCCTCTCTCCATCATGACAACTGCAAAAGAAGTTTCTGGTAAACCTTCTTGAGCGATTTTCATTGCTTCATCAACTCCTTCCCTATCCAGCCCTTTTCTAAGTTTAACAAAGATCAAGGTCAATAATTCATATCCAAGTTTGCGGAAGTCGGGAATCATCGTGTATTCTCTGATGTATCCTTCCTTTTCCAACTTATTTCTCGTTCTGGTGACTGTAGGTTGAGAACTTCCAATGACTTTTGCTAATTCCCTATCGGTTCTCCGAGAATTCTTCATAAGCTCAGAAAGCAACTTTCGCTCAATCTCTCTCATGACTAATTCCTTCTCCTATCCATCCATGATTTACAATTTTTCTTCATGTGCTATATCTTTTATGACGCTTTTCTTCATGTTTATGACTGGAAGAAATTTTTGATTGATGTACGTATCGTCCATATCACTACGCTAAGCAGGGGAATTTTGAATTTTTTTAGCAGTTTGCCATAGATATTCAAAATAGTCTTTTGCAAATTTTACCAATCCAACATGGTTTGACCATATAACAAGATCTGGCTTTTTCTCGCCAAGAAAAAGCAAAGCCTCCATGCCATCTGCAATAACCCCACCGCCGAACATGTGGGCCCTCACTCGAATCTCAGCAACCCCCGCAACCACTTCAACAACTGACTTCTCCATTTCTTTAGAAATCAAAAAAAGAATTCTAGTGTCACTGTGTTGCAGATGAGATAACATTTCAAGTGCTGCGTTTAGAAGTGGTTTTGTCAACATGGGAGCTGCTATCATCAACTCGTTCTTTGTTTTTTCCAGCATTTCTTGAAGTTTGGCTAGGATATTAAATTCGCCTCTGAGAATCCAAATGTCGGGTTTCTCTCGGATTTCTCTTTTTTCATAAAGAGGTTGAAGTTCCCTGAGTATGGCTTGTTCCCAGGATTTCACTGTTTCTTGTAATTGGAATTTGGCTGCTTCTAGGGATTCTGAAGGTGATTTGGGATAATAGCGGCGGGGGCGTCCTCTTTCGGTTTCTATCCAACCCTTCTTCTCTAAGGAGTTGAGGGTCTCATAGATTTTTGAATAAGGAACATTTCCATGTGCACTTATTTCGCTTGCGATCATGACTCCTTCTTCGATTAGTGATAAGTAAGCTCGTGTTTCGTATTCTGTTAGTCCTAGTTCATGGAGAACCTTCTTTGTTTCCTCGTTTATAGATATGGTCAACCTTTTTCACCTTCTGAAAGGTTTGGAAACCTTCTTATACATTATTCATGTTTCTAGGTTAAATATATTACAACTCTCAGTGGTGTCAAATTGCAGGTTATTAAACAGACCAAGACCATATGCCCAGAATGCTTCAAGGTTTTAGACGCCACGATATTCGAAGAAAACAACAAGGTTTACATACAAAAAGAATGCCCGGAACACGGGAAATTCCAAGACCTCTACTGGTCGAGTTATGAGCAGTATCAACGAGCCGAAAAATTCAGGTGCGATGGAGATGGGCTTCGAAACCCCCGCACCACAACCAAACTTGGTTGCCCTATGGATTGTGGCATCTGCCCCCAACACAAGTCACACACAGTCCTTGCAATAATCGACGTCACAAACCGATGCAATCTCCGATGCCCCGTGTGTTTTGCCAACGCTGCCGCTGCTGGATATGTCTATGAACCGTCTAAAGAACAAATCCAAGGAATGCTGGAAAATCTTAGACGCAACGACCCAGTGCCAGCAACTGCACTTCAATTCTCAGGTGGTGAACCAACTATACGGCGAGACCTTTTCGACCTTATACGTATGGCGAAGGACCTTGGTTTTCGGCATGTGGAAGTCAACACTAACGGTCTACGCCTCGCACAGAGTGTCGACTACTGTCGCGGTCTAATGGACGCTGGCATGAGCACCTTGTATCTCCAGTTCGATGGCTTAACCCCAGACGTTTACGAGTTCACTCGTGGAAAGGATTTGCTAGACATCAAAATGAAGGCAATTGAAAACTGTCGTGAAGCCGGATTAAACAGTGTTGTTCTAGTTGTTACCTTAATTAAAGGCGTCAACGACAACCAACTCGGAGACATCATTCGATTTGCGATTCAGAACTTCGATGTGGTTCGATGCATAAATGTTCAACCAGTCTCCCTTTGTGGTAGAATTCCTGAAGAAGAAAGAGAAAAAATGCGCATAACTATACCAGACTTCATGGAACTCGTAGAAGAACAAACCGAAGGAAAGATAAAGATTTCAGACTTCTTTCCAGTGCCAGCCGTAGTGCCCATCTCTCGAGCCGTTGGCGCCCTAAAAAACAAACGATACGTGGAATTCACTACTCATCCCCACTGTGGTATGGCAACCTACGTCTTTGTAGAAGACGGAGAAATAGTGCCAATCACCCATTACGGTAATGTCGAAAATTTCATCGGAAGCATGGAAAAAGTCTACGAGAGTGCTATGAAGGGACATGGAAAAAGAGCAAAGTTGCGACTGGTAGCTGCACTTCGCCACATGAAGTTTGGTTTGTTAAGAAAATATCTTCTACCCATACTGCAAGGTGGAAGTTATGAGGCTTTAGGCGACTTGCACAGGAAGATGCTTATGATTTCGTCCATGCATTTCATGGACCCTTACAACTTTGATTTAGAAAGAGTCCAACGGTGTTGTATCCATTATGCTGTGCCAGACGGAAGAATCATCCCTTTCTGCAGCATGAACTCTATCCACAGGCCAAAAATCGAAAAGCAACTTGGAATTCCCTTAGACAAGTGGAAAATGAAGCATAAAGTGGAAATTGGAGCCGTAATGTAAGAAGGAAAACCTATAAGGCACAATCCCCTTCAGAAGAATCTAGAGGAAAAACTATGGGTAGCAGAAAGAAGCTCAGTCTTAAACAGGCGGAAAAGATGCAAGCGAGGCAGGCAAGTAAACAGTCAACCACTAAAAAGGCAGGCAAGTCAGGTGGTGGTAGTGGCGCTGCAGAGAAGAAAGTTGCTGGAATCGTTCCTCCCGACCCAAGAAGTGAAAAGACTATTAGTGAAATCAAGAAATTGAAGGTTCTTACGCCTTATACTGTGGCTTCACGCTTCGGCTTACGTATGAGCTTAGCCAGAGATCTTCTTGAAGAGCTGGAGCAGAGAGGCGTCATACAATACATTTCAGGAAGCAAAAACATCAAAATATACAAACCCTTAGACTAAATTTTAAACGTATTTTGGGCGAGGCATGGAATTTCCTAAGAGAGTCTATACTGCAGAGGAGGTAGAAAGAGCCCGAGAACTGATAAGAAGGGGTCACAAACATCGCCTAAAAATTAAAGGAAGCCCAGAATTCAAACAAAAAGCAAAAGAAGCATTAAACCTTATAAAAACCGCCCAATACTACGATTTCCTCCACACTTACATTAGACAAATCATTGAAATCGACGGTTTCAGCCAACTTCGGGAATCAGAGATTGCTATTTGGGCTAACAAATACACTGTAGAAGACCCTGTAGAATGCGCTGGCTTCCTAATCCAGAAGGCTTACCAAATGAAGGACTACATCGAAGGCAGGCTCTACTATGATAAAGGAGAAATAAACGCTGTCAGGAAACGCATACGATTCTTAGAAACACTGAAAAACAAGAGCAAAAACCAAACAGTGAAAAGAAAATGCGAAGAAAGCCTAAAACGCTGGACTGAAACGCCTTTTCCATAACTAAATCTTCTCAACCCTAATCTTGATTCCACTTTTCACTTTAGCAAACAGTTCCAAATTCTTTGTAACTCGACCAAGAATATTGACGGGATTGTATGGTTGGGATTCACCATAAAAGATGCATAGGGCACTTCCCATGGGCCAAAAGGCAATGACACCTTTTTCTACAGTAGGCTTCGCTTTTTCACCCCCCATTTTAACTGGGATCTCAAAGTAGACTTCTTCCTTCCAAAGCGCAGCTCTCCCCTCCAACGGCAAATTCCTTAAAATAGCTTCCACGGTTCTTGGGGAAAGATAACGAACAAGTTCGCCTTCAGCCTCTTCCTTGAAGCCTTCGATTATAAACTTAATTGGAACTCGGGAAACACTTTCGTCAGACATGCTTTCCTCTAACCTTTGAAAAGTGTTGTCTCAAGATATCTTCGAGGTTGGGTTTGCTTACCTCTTGAAGTTCATATCTGGCCCTCACTGCGGGTTTATTGAGATTTAGTAGCTTTCGCAGGTCAACAGGGGTCCCTATAACAACAACATCACAGGGTATGGCATTAATTGTTTCTTCGAGTTCCTTTATCTGCTCATTACCATAGCCCATGGCAGGAAGCAAGTTTCCCAAATGAGTGTATTTTTCGAAGGTATTTTTAATGGAACCAACCGCATAAGGACGAGGATCCAATAGTTCCTTTGCCTCCAGTTTTTTCGCTGCAATGGTTCCAGCACCATATTTCATGTTACCATGAGTCAAGGTTGGGCCGTCTTCAATGACCAAAACTTGCTTACCCTTTATGATTTCTGAATCGTCTACGGTTATTGGTGAAGCAGCCTCAATTACAGTTGCTTTGGGGTTTGCCATCTTTATGTTTTTATGGACAGTTTCGATGTTCATGGGGTCGGCTGTGTCTACCTTGTTGATAACTACCACGTTTGCCATTCTTAGGTTTGTTTCTCCAGGATGGTAGGTTAGTTCGTGGCCTGGTCTATGGGGATCGGCGACTACGATGTGTAAGTCTGATGCGTAGAAGGGTAAGTCGTTGTTGCCTCCATCCCAAACAATTATATCTGCCTCCTTCTCTGCTTCTCTCAAAATCGTTTCATAATCAACCCCAGCATAAACTACAATTCCGTTGTCAATGTGCGGCTCATACTCCTCTCTTTCTTCGATTGTGCATTCATGTTTGTCCAAGTCACTGTAGGAGGCAAATCTTTGGCAAGCTTGTTTACGCAAATCTCCATAGGGCATTGGATGTCGCACAACAACCACGTTGAAACTCATATTCTTCAATATACTGCAGACTCTTCGTGATGTCTGACTTTTTCCAGAGCCAGTTCTAACTGCACAAACTGAAACTACTGGAACTTTGGCTTTTAGCATTGTAGTAGATGGACCCATTAATCTAAAGTCAGCGCCGTTAGCCAGCGCTATGGAAGCCTTGTGCATAACGTATTCATGAGGAACATCACTGTAAGCGAAGATAACTTGGTTTACATTATGTTTCCTAATAAGTTGGGGCAGTTTTTCTTCTGGATAAATAGGTATGCCGTTGGGATAGTTGGAACCTGCCAACTCCCTTGGATAGGTTCTTTTCTCTATGCCAGGTATTTGCGTAGCCGTGAAAGCCACAACTTCGTACTCATCGTTGTCTCTAAAGTAAGCATTAAAGTTGTGAAAATCCCTTCCAGCTGCTCCCATTATGATGACTCGAACTTTTGTCATATATAGTTTCCTCAGTAAAAGGATGTGTAACTCGACTTATGTCTCACTATAATTTAAAAATTTCCAATTATGACTTTCACTAATAGGTGAAGCATTGATTTCGAACCCTGATACAGATAAGTTTGCGCTTTTTCCATACACCAGAATAATTGAAAATGTTAACTAGATGCGCGCGCGTTCAATTAATCCAATTGGTGGTGATGTCTTCCACAAACCCCCTCTTTTTGTTGGAACTTCAAGAGGTTTTGACGCATGAAAGTTTCTGTTTTTGTATGCATACGACTCGCCCTAATCGCTGTTTACATATACATCATTTCGCTTTGAAAGCCAAAAAACTTTGTCAGTGTTAACACGTAAAGTTAAAACATGGCATCGTCATTCGAATTATTGACGTATCGCTCATATAGAGTGCAATAGTTTTCCATATTAACAAAGCAGATGATAGCTTTCAAGCAAACTTGTTTGAAAGCTGAAGGTGACAAACTTGGACGACCTTGAAATCATACGTAACATTAAAAGAGATCTAGTCCGTAAACGCAAAGAAATAGAAACCATGAAGAATGTGGAAGAAAAGAACAAAGCGTTAAAAGCCTACGCGGAACTCTTGACAAGCTTAGAAATAGGCATACTGAATAGCCGCACATATTAGCTCTGGAAACTGTACTTCTAAACTGCCAAGATAGAGGAGGAGCGGTTAAGATGCTTGGAGAAACCACCTTCGGAGCAGTTGGGATGCTAATATTGCTTTTTTTGATTACGATAGCCTTTTTGATTATTGTAGCCTACGGTTTCGGGTTAAAGAAAATTGAAAAACGAAAAGTGAATACATGCAATTTATTGAAGCAGGGTTTGAATAACCTGTATTTGCTCACTTGGTCTTTTTGGTACATTCAATTAGTTTGGGGCACACCAAACATTCATCTGGGATAAGACGCTTTTTCAAGCTTTCGTAGTGGGAACATTCAAAAAAAGGTTTAGAGGGAATCGGTGCTAGAGGTGTTGGAGGTGCTGGACCTTTAGGAGGGCTATCCTCAACGTTTACTTCAGTAAGACAGCGAGGACAAGCATAATAGGTCTTTTCCAACGTAGTTGATAAGTCTCTAACCTTAACTGCATCTCGAAAAACCTTTCTACAGGTGGGGCAGATGAAGTATTCGTAAAATCTTGTTACATTCTCTACCTCTACTTCACGTCTTTCAGTTCCATTGAAGTTCAAGTTGTCTTACCTAAAGAGAATACCTTTCTGAGATTTCAAATACTTTCGTTCATCACTGGAATATATCAAAAACAGATTCATTTAGTATCTATTAACTACATGTGAAGCCGATTTCTCATTTAGTTTCAGCCTTTTGAACAGAAATAAACGCTTTCATTGCTACAGTACTAGCATGTGCCAGAGTTTCGCTTAGGTTCATTGGTTCTTGCACGGAGCCTGCCAAGAAAATTCCTTTAATGGGGGTTTCGTGTGTTGCGAGTTGTGGATGTGTTTCTTTGAAGAAGCCATTTTCGTTCAATGGGATTTTAAGTTTTTTTTGAAGGTTTGTTCTTGGTGTTAATCCTGTTTCCAAGACAACAAGGTCTGCTGTTATGGAGAGGAGTTTTGAGGTTGCTTGATCATAAACGTCGATTGTAAGCGATTTGTCTGGTAGTTCTCGGATTTCAGAGGGTTCACCATGTATAAAATTAACCTCTTTTTCTCTCACTTGCCTATAGAATTTCTCAGCGTGTTTACCAACTGCTCGTAGATCAGTGTAACAGATGTACGCTTCAACTTCACTTCCATATTGATTCTTTAAGAAATAAGCATGCTTCAAGGCGTTCACGCATCCGATTTTGCAACAATACTCGAGGTACTGTTCGTCTCTTGATCCAACGCATAAGACGTAGACAACGCTTTTCGGCTTCTCCTTATTGTCAATTCTCACAATTTCCCCTTCCGTAGGACCATTGGAACTGCACAGTCTCTCATATTCCATCCCAGTGATCACATTTCTGTAAACACCATACTTGTATTGACCAATCCTTACAGCGTCATAAGGTTTGAACCCAGTCGCAACAATAATCACATCCGCTTGGAGCCTTTCTTCTCTATCTTTCTCTTCATAGTTAACTGCGTTTTTTGGACAAGCGTCCTTGCAAGCAGTGCATGAGCCATTTTTGAAGTATAGGCAAGTTTTCTTATCAATGAGGTATTTTTGTGGAAGGGGGAAAGGTGACGGCAGATAGATGGCTTTTCTGGTACCTAGATTCATCTCATATTTTTTGGGAACATCGACTGGACACACCTTAAAGCACTCGCCACAAAGGGTACACTTTTCTTCATCTACATACCGAGCCCTTCTAACTGTATCAATGTAAAAATCTCCTATCGCCCCATTAACACTTTTAATCTCAGAATAGGACATAATTTTGACTCTTGGATGTTCCACAACGCTTTGAACCACTGGCTTCATCAGTTCAGTGGCGTTTTCTAGTGTTGGAAACACTTTGTGAAGAAGTGGTGTGTGTCCTCCAAGGCGTGGTTTTTGCTCAATCAAATAAACGTCAAATCCGGCTTTTGCCAAGTCAATGGAAGCTTGAAGACCAGTGATTCCTGCACCTATTATCAAAGCCGAATGTTTTTCACTCATTTGTAGTCACGCAACCGAGCGTAAAGAGATTTGATTTTGTCGTAAACTCTTATATTAATACCTATAGACATTCACTGGAGATGCCCTCACAAAATTCCTCTCTTTTTTTATGTTTCAAGAAGGTTTGTAATCTTTTGCATGAATATGTCAAGGTGTAGACATGCATCGGAAGGCGCGCGCGATATAATTTGAAAAGTCTTTTCATGTCGTGTAGTATAATCTTGTTGCTGTAGGGTTCTTTTTGATTTAACAGTGTTTTTCATGCATGTATGTGTGCATTCAATGGACTGAGAGCTTTCTTTTGATTCATTCCCTAACAAATCTTATATATATGAAGATGTAGAATATAATATAGTGAACAGTCTTTGAAAGGGATTCATGTTTTAGCTTTAGTTCCGGCTGTCTGTCTTGTCACGTCATTGTGTTTTGTTGCCTATATGCGTCTCAGTTCCGCGGGCGATCATTCTCCAAAAACCTTCAGTTTCTCTTGGGGTCCAGAATCCCAGAATATTACCTCTGGAACATTGTATTTGAACATGACCTTCGAGATAGTTGACGAAAAACTGTCCATAATCGCAAAAGTCAACGACAACGAACCCAGCCCGCATGACTGGTTGGGTGTAGTGCTGGACAGAAATCATAACGGCAAGATCGACCGTCAATGGGAGAATGAAGGCGATGACAAACCGTACGTTCTCAATGCAGCAAATACCACTATTGAACCCGCTATCTTAGTTGACAACTTAGACGTTGCCGTTCCCAGAAAACTTCCTGTGCCAAGCCCATATCACACATGCACCTTTGATCCTCAAACCGGCTACACGTTCAACGTTTCGCTGTCTCTTCAGAAACTGGCGTTGACAAGCGATGTCATACATGTGATTTTCTGCGACTTTGATGCATTAATCCTTCACCCTCCACCTGGATATGTGCATGCAGTCTACGTCGAATTTTGCTTTGGGCTGGATGAACTAAAGTGAAATGCTTTGTCCTCTCTTCCATTCTCATTTCTGTACTTTTCATCTCCTGCTGGTGACTAGAACAGTTCCAGTTCAAAGTAAATGTATATTGACGCAACATAACGATGAATGAATCGATTCCAAAACAAAAACATATCTTGAGTTAACTTTAAGTAATACTTGGATGTATAATGTAGTGTGTAGGAGGCGTTATTTGACCAGTTTCTTAAACTGGATTGGCAGCCACTGGAAGGTTTCAGGCTTAATTTTGGTTGTAACTCTGGCTTCGGTTTCAAGTGTTTACGCCTACTGGAGACTTAGCAGAATTCAATCATCTTCACCAGTTTCAACCATTGCACGGTATCCTGTGGAATTGAGAGTTGAACTCGAAAAGACCGAGTTTCAACAGGGAGAGCCCATGCAAGTCAACACTACATTGAGAAACATAGGCAACACAACAATAGAAGTTACTTTCATGTTCTACAACTTCAACTACAACGTTACGGACACAAACAACAACACAGTGTACCAATGGTCATACAACAAGATAGTTCGAGTGGGGGTTAGATTCGTGGGAGAGCCTAACGTAACGTTGATAGAAGCGTATGGAGGCAGAATCGTCTATAACTATTATCCTTTCATTCCAGCTTTGGCATGCGAATTGACGGAAGGCGCTGTAGAAGCCCTAAGGCTAGAGCCCAGCGTGGATTATGTTGAGTACGACGGGTTGCTAAAAATAAGTGGTGAACAACACACAGGCAGATATTTCACTTTGAAACCAAGTGAAGAGATATCAGGAACATTCGTTTGGAACCAAACTGACAACAACGGAAACCAAGTTTCAAAGGGTGAATACAATATTGGGGGGGCATCACCATACCTATATCTTTGGGAACCATCATTCCACTTCTGCCCATTAAGAGTCCGACCGATAAGCATAACGATCAAATAGAACATGGATGGAGACTGGTGTACGGAGGCGTTGTTTGACCAGTTTCATAAACTGGATCGGCAGCCACTGGAAGGTCTCAGGCTTAATCTTTGCGACAATTCTAGTTTCAGTTTCAAGTGTTTATGCCTACCTAAATCTCTTCAGAGCCGAATCGTCTTCAACGCCTGACAGCTACGTTTTCTATCTTTGGAACGACTACATTAGGAATGGAACTCCAATGTGCATAGAAATATCGTTTGATTGGCAAGCTGAAAACCTCTCCATGACCGTTACAGTTAACGACGACGAATACAACAAAGCTGACTATTTGGGAGTAGTTTTCGACAAAAACAAAAACGGCATAATAGATTTTGGCCTTAAAGATGAACCCTACGTACTCTATGTCAACAACATGACACGCCCCAAGGGAGTGATTATTTTGCAGGAACATGGTGGATTGAATTGGCCCTACATAAATAAAATGCCAAGCCGTTACCATGTATGCACATTCGACGAACAAGTTGGCTACACGTTCAAGATATCATTGCCAAGAGAATTTATCAAGGTTGAGCCACCAACACCGATACATATCTGCTTCGTTGACTATGAAAGAGGTGGAGAAACGGGTTATAGTAATGTAATAGTCTGGGTACAGTTCAAGGTGACGTGATTGAAAAAACCTTTGTCATTAATACTCATCCTGCTCGCCTGTACAGTTTTCGTTCCTACTTCTCCAGCAACGTGTAGTGAAGATGAAGAAGTTAATGTTTCTACGACAGGTGGGAAAGCATAACCTCTGGCTCCTACGACTGGGGCACAACCACATACAACAGCCAAATACAAAACTTCCAATACACCTAATGCATATTGTTAGGTCTACACATTAACACGCCAACACACATTCACCTAAACTCCACAAGTTTAAGTTCTAACTCTGAGATAATTCGCCCTTCTCAGAAACATCCAATGTACCTCACTCCATATATCAAAACACCGTCACAGTTCATGCGCATCATCCAGAAGAAACGGTGAAGGCGTAACACACTCTCCTTCCTCTATACTAGACCTAGAGACAGACACACACGCACACACAAACTCCCAAATCAGATAATTATTTTAACCGTTAACAAACATGCTATAGACCGTGAACACCTTGACCAAAATCCGAACCCCCATAATCCTCATAAACTTCAAAACATACCAAGAAGGCACCGGAAAAAAAGCGTTAGAACTCGCAAAAAAAGCAGAAAACGTAAGTCTCGAAACCGATGTCTGCGTAGCTGTAGCCCCCCAATTCACAGATATCTCTCCAATTGCTCACTCAACATCTATCCCCGTTTTCGCACAACACATCGACCCAATCAAATACGGCAGCTTCACAGGTCACATACTCGCCGAATCAATCAAGGAAGCCGGCGCCATAGGAACTCTAATCAACCACTCAGAAAGACAACTAAAACTTGCAGACATCGACGCAACCATAAAAAAAACCAAAGAACTAAACTTAATTTCAATAGTCTGTGCCAATAACCCCTCTGTAAGCGCCGCCATCGCTGCACTCGAACCCAACATGACCGCTGTGGAACCACCAGAACTAATCGGAACAGGCATACCAGTATCTAAAGCTAAACCTGAAGTCGTAACAAACACTGTAAAACTCATAAAACAAATAAACCCTAAAGTGGTGGTTCTCTGCGGAGCAGGTATAACTACTGGCAAAGATGTGGCAGCTGCTTTGAAACTCGGCACCGAAGGCGTGTTAGTTGCCAGTGGCATTGTGAAGGCGAAAGACCCCTACAAAGTATTGTTAAAGTTTGCAGAAAACATACACACGCATTAACTAACTAATCATTGTGCGAGTTCTCTTACCTTTCTCAGGTTCTCAACATCACTTCTTCGTTCATCTACAGGAGTCTCCAAAATCAATGGTAATTGTCCCATTCTACTCTTCAGGATGTTTCTGAACCCTCTCTCCCCGATCTTTCCCATCCCAATGTGTTCGTGCCTATCAATCCTAGAGCCGAGACCTCCCTTAGAATCGTTCAGATGAACAAGCTTGAGCTCCTCAAGACCTATTACCTCGTCGAATCTCCGCAGGGTATGTTCAACAGCCCCTTCCGAAACCAGATCATAGCCAGCCACGAATGCGTGACATGTGTCGAAGCATACGCCCACACGCGCTCTATCTTCGATTCTTGAAGCGATGTATTCGATGTCCTCAAAGGAAGAGCCCATACTATTCCTCGTTCCTGCGGTGTTCTCCAGAAGAAGAACCACATCATTCTCCACTGCAGAGAAAGTGTCGTTGATCGCATCTACAATCTTCTTGAACCCCTTTATCTTCCCATATCCAAGATGACTGCCAAGATGAGTGACAACGTAAGGAGCCTTCAACTCATCTGCTCTGCGCAACTCATCCCTAAGAACCCCGATAGACTTCCGATAAACGTCCTCTTTTGGAGAAGCAAGATTCAAAAGATACGGCGTGTGAATAAAGACTGACCATATCCCACTCTCTCTCACCTTTGCCCTAAAACTCTCAATCTCCCCCAAGTCCAACTTTCTGGAACGCCATCCACGAGGATTCCTAGAGAACATCTGCAGTATGTTACAACCCTTCTCCACAGCCCTGTCAACTGCTCGATCAATTGATCCCTCAATCGACAAATGAAGACCAAGCTTCATCCTTTCATCACCGGATTAAACTTCTGCACCTGAATCGGTGGTCTCTGTATACATGCAGTTTCTCCTCAATTGCAGAAATCAATTATTTTTGTTGCCGCTTAAGACTTAAATGTTAGGAACTATGAATAAGGTAGAAATAAGCATATCTCATGGAAAGAAGGAAGGAAACCGTATGAAAATTTTTGATCAATTACTTCGATGTTGCAGAGGCGACAGCAAAATGTGGCAGAGGTTTTCTTATTGAAAGTTGAGATTGAATGCGCCTCTTGTATCCTTCATCGAGGCTACTTGCAAATCATTGAGGCAACAAAGGATTCATCTATTCAATTTAAGGCTATGTCAGCTCTCACCCGCCTTTTGGCAAAGGAATTCAAACCAAGTGCAACTCCAGCCATACTAGGCACCAAAAGAGATCGATTGATAAAGAAGATAACAGGCGTCTCAGATTCTTATGCCAAACGGAAACGGATGAGTAATCAAAAGGCTTTAGAGATGCTTCCACAAGTTGAAAGTTTAATTTTGAATGAGAAATCAACCGAGTCCCAGTTCAGAAAAGCCTGCCTGTGCTCTATAGTTGGCAACATCATGGAATTTGATATCCCAGGCCACACTTTTAACTACGACAATATGGAAGCGTTGATCAAAAGAGCAGAAAATGACCTCGTCATTGACGAAATTTCCAAAATCTTCAATATATCTAAGAAATCGAAGAAAATTATGTATTTGACAGACAACGCTGGAGAAATAGCCTTTGACACACTGTTAGTTCGTGAACTGAAAAAGCTTGGAGCAAAAGTCATAGTTGGAGTAAAAGGTGGGCCAGTCCTCAATGACGCCACCATCGAAGACGCTAAAGATGTAGGAATGAACGAAGTTGCCGACGATGTAATTACAACTGGAACAGACGCCGTTGGACTGATTCCTGAAGAATGTTCCCAAGAGTTTCTGGCTCTTTATAACTCATCTAACATGATCGTAGCAAAAGGCATGGGACACGTCGAAACGTTAACAGAATTCAATTTAAACTCTCCCCACGCTTTACTATTCCGAACAAAATGCAACCCAGTTGCCAACTTCTTCAAGGTAAAAAGAGATAAAAATGTTGCCAAATTGATAGCCTAACCGAAATTTCTCATAGTTTGTTCTTCAGAATGTGAAACAAAATGGAAACCGATCTCCCAAGGATCAACATTCAACCCAACATTCTCTCAAACTTTGACAAGGCAGTTGAGATGGAATGGATAGTAACAAATGGGCTGGGGGGCTATGCTTCCTCAACTATTTTAGGGATCAACACTCGAAAGTACCACGGGCTCTTGATCGCAGCTTTCAACCCACCCACGGATCGCAGAGTTCTCCTCGCAAAACTTGATGAAGAAATCGAAATTGAAAGCAAAAAATACTCGCTGGGATCGAATGAATTTAGAGATTGTATCCAACCACAGGGTTATCAATTTCTTTCAAGCTTCTCTTTAACCCCCTTTCCAGCGTACAAATACGATGTACATGGAATTCATCTTTTAAAAAGCATCTTCATGCCTTATGAAAAAAACACCACGGTGGTTTTCTATGAAGTTTTGAACTCAAATGAAAGCGAGGTTTTGATCCACGTTTTCCCACTTGTTAATTCAAGACACTTTCATTCTGTCACAAATAAGAACGAGTTAGCTTGGAGCTTCACTCAAGAAACTTCTAACCAAACAGTGATTATTCAACCGTCTACACAAATCTCTACGTTGCTTCTTTTTTCAAGTGACGGACAATATCTTATGGATGAAGGAAAATGGATAAGAAAGATGTGTTTTAGAGTTGACAAAGCTCGAGGAGACAGTCACCTAGATGATGTTTTTCGACCTGGACAATTTGATATTAGCATCGCACCTAAAGGAGAAAAGAAGTTTTATTTCCTTGCTGTTGCCGGAAAAAACCTCAGGGAAGCCAAAAAAATTCTTTCGTCTGTTCATGGTAAGTCGGTGAAGATTGAAAATTTGTATCAATTAGAATTGAATCGTCATGAAGGCTTGCTGACTTGGTTTAGAAACAGATATCCTAATGTTGTAATGGAAGATTGGTTGAAATGGCTCATTTTGGCGACAGACTCTTTCATAGTGAAGCGGCTGTCAACTCGGATGAAATCGGTGGTTGCGGGATATCACTGGTTTGAAGACTGGGGAAGAGACTCGTTGATCTCTTTGCCAGGCTTAACACTTGTCACAGGACGATTTGAGGACACCAAAGAAATTCTATTAACTTTCCAACAATATTGTCAAAACGGCATAATCCCAAATCGATTTCCAGACCACGCCGGCGACAAACCAGATTACAACACGGTTGATGCTACACTCTGGTATTTCAACGCGGTTCTTCAATTTCTCAAATACACCGGAGACTTCAACTTTGTTAAAGAACAACTCTGGCACATGTTACACTCTATTGTAGAGCATCACATACAAGGAACACTCTACAACATACACATGGATGAAGACGGCCTACTCGCCCACGGACCACAGTTAACTTGGATGGACGCTATGATAAATAATCAAATTGTTACACCGAGAGATGGAAAAGCTGTGGAAATCCAAGCCTTATGGTACAACGCTTTAAAAACCATGGAACTGCTAGCAACTCGTTTCAACCAAGGAGAAGACGCGGAAAAATACGC
>Ga0209636_10000997_pt1 | contig 28293 bp, 24 predicted proteins | sample DeeMarSWOR152_54_FD_187464 | JGI IMG/M metagenome (GOLD analysis project Ga0209636, IMG submission 187464) | Marine sediment microbial communities from White Oak River estuary, North Carolina - WOR-1-52-54 (SPAdes) (version 2) | ecosystem: Environmental > Aquatic > Marine > Intertidal zone >...
AAAGAAGGGAAGGGGCAGTCCTTTCGTGAAGTCAAAGGGATACTATTCGACGGCGGGGGTACCATCTGGGACTCCTCAGAGGGCATATATGGATCCTACCTGTGGGGGTTTAGGCAACTCGGCCTTCCTTTTTCCCTGGCCCCTGGGATATGTCACCGTCTCAGGGGGCTCCGTGACTTCAACACAGCCCTGGGGATAGCGAAGGCCTTGCTCTGGGCATCCGGCGCTTTGAGCAACAAAGATGATCTTCTCTTTCTTGAAAGGGAGAAAGCCAACGAATATCTGAGAGAAAAGGTGGAGAATCTCCAAAGAGAAAAAACATCCTTTCTGCCATTGGCGACCGAGTTAACTGGGCACTTTGATGAGTATCTATACAAAGAAGTGCGGGATGAAACGTACCCACTGGTTCCCCATGCTGCGGAAATACTGGTAAAGATCCGTGAGGCAGGCTACCAACTGGCCCTGGTCACAATCCGCCGCTCGGGTTCTGTAGATCGGATATTGAGCCATTACGGCCTAAAGGGGTATTTCCCCTATATTTTGTCAACGGAGGGCTTCGGGGAAGGAGAAAAGACGGTAAGCATAGCAAACGAGGCGTTGAAGCACCTCATGATTTCACCCTCTCAGGTATTATGGGTGGGGGATTCGGGTGTGGACATGAGTTGCGCAAAAGGGGCAGGTACTTTCGCTGTTGGTGTTCTCACCGGGTTGGCTAATCGTCAAACCTTACTTGACGAAGGGGCAGATTGGATCGTGGATGATCTCAGGGGTTTAGCAGACCTTTTGGGTATCGATCATTAGCTTTAGGTAAATACCTGAATCAGACTTTTCGCCCGTGCATTATGGAATTCTCCTTATAGTACTTTGGTCTTCAAAAATAGACTTCCATCCCAGGGGAAACGGCCGAATGCCTCGCTGCCGGAAGGTCCTGGGAAAGTAAAGGCTGCAACGGTCTCCCCGAAAAACCAAAAAATCCTATAAAAAAGATTTGACTTTAACTATCATTGTGTTATAAGAAGGAGGTCAATTCCCGCGATTCCAGGAACTATAACCCCAACCTTCTGAGGCAAACAATGAGAGTCGGTTTTCAGAAGGTGCCGAAACGCATCCTCCAAGGGATTCTTGTACCCTCAGGAGGGTTCTTACGGGGAGGGAAGGAGGTGATATTGGCGGAGACAAAATTAAATAATGGGGGGCCAAAAATTAAAAATCTAAAAAAGGAGGAGAAAATGATGAAGAAGTTAAGGAGTCTAATGGTCGGGGGTTTGGCTCTGGGTCTAGCTGTCGCTCTGGCGGCTGGTGCTTGTGCGCCAGCGGCAGCTGAGGCTAAGAAGGAAGTCAGGATAGCCGTTCTCTACTCCATAACCGGTGCTCTCGCCCCGGCGGGTGGGTTAGCCGAGTATCGGTCCTCGAAACTTCTCATAGATTGGATCAACGAGAGGGGCGGAGTTTTAGGAGAATGGAAAATAATACCATTTTACGCTGATAATCAAAGTAGCCCTGACGTAGCAATACGTGAAGCTGAGAGGATGATTACTGTAAACAACGTGCATGTTGTTTCGGGTTTTTACTCCAGTGCTATTGCCACACCCGTTGCGCCCATATGCGAGAAACACAAAGTCATATTTTGGGATAACGGCGCAATTTCAGAGAAGATAACTGAAGGCAGGCATCTGCAGTATTGCTTCCAGCCTCAGGTCAACGCTGCAAAGTTTATGGAGACCGTAGTCTTAATAGCCAATAACTGTAAAAAGCTCGGCGTTGCCAGCCCCGCTGAGATAAAAGGGGCTGTCTTCTATGAAGATGGGCCTTACGGCACCTCAACAGGGGCAGCTTGTGTGGCAAAGATGAAGGAAGTGGGGATGCCGCTTGTTTATGAGGCGGGATATGCTCATGACATCATGGATATGAGCGCAGTAATTTTGAAGCTCAAGGCGGCTAATGCTGATGTCTTATTCCACGTTGGTTACTACCCCGATATTGTTCTCTTCTTGAAGCAGGCAAGAGAACTAGGGCTGAAGTGGAAGGCTCTTTTGGGACATGGAGCTGGGTATGCCGACATGCCAGTTATCGCGGGAGCCGTCGGTAAAGATGTGGTCAACTATGTGTTTAATGTAGACCCTCCCGCTAGCCAGTATCTCGACCCAGCAAAGCTGACACCTGAAGTGAACGAAGCGATCAAAGTGTTTTCAAAAGGGCTTCTGGAACTCTACAAAGAGAAAGACCCGAGGACTCACTACAGCATGGGTTTTGGCAACTTTTGGATTCTGCTTGAAAAGGTCTTGCCTCTGGCTATTAAGAAATATGGCGATGTCACTCCAGACACGATCAGGATGGCTTGTAGGGAAATTGACATTCCTGCTGGGGGGACCCCCATGGGGTATGGGTGTAAGTTTCTCCCTCCAGAAGACGAACATGCTGGGCAAAACCTGCGGTCCTTTACTAACGTCTTTCAATATGTGGATGGCAAATGGAAAATTGTGTGGCCTGAAGCGGTTAAAACCGCTGAGCCCGTGCTTCCTTTGCCTCCAGGCCATGTCTTTGCTAAATAGCTGAACCGGCTGTGGGGAATGGGGCAGAGTAAATTTGCTTTGCCCCTTTTCCTCAAATCTAATCCGAGAAGTGGAGAGCTCTATATGCTTGAGGTACACTCTGTAAGTAAATACTTTGGCGGTCTAGGTGCCCTTAAAGAAGTGGATTTGAGGGTAAATGAAGGAGAGTTTGTTGGGTTGATCGGTCCCAATGGTTCGGGAAAGACAACTCTTTTCAATGTCATAACTGGTGTTCTTAGGCCAACCTCGGGGAAAATTACCTTCCTAGGGAATGACATCACCGGGTTTACTCCGGATAGGATTTGCCACTTAGGTATTGCCCGCACCTTCCAAATCCCAAGACCATTTAAAACTTTGAGTGTGGTTGAGAATGTAATGGCAGGGGTTTTGTTTGGCGGTGGTCAGGCAGTCCGTTCTGAGGAGGCAAGGCAAGAGGCGTTGAGGTGCATAGATGATACAGGTGCCAAGGTTGATGAAGCGATTATGCCCGGTGAGCTAGGTGTGGTTGGCTTGCGTAGATTGGAACTAGCCAGAGCATGGGCGACTCGACCCAAGCTTTTGTTAATGGATGAATTCATGAGTGGCTTGAATGTAGAGGAGATATCAGAGGCAACCACAGTGTTAAAAAGAATACGAGATAAAGTGGGGCTAACCATCGTTTGGGTGGAACATATAATGGGTGCACTTATGAACCTTGTGGAACGGGTGGTTGTTTTGGATTATGGGGAGCTCATTGCTGACGGGGAACCGTTGGCGGTGTCAAAAAATCAACGGGTAATTGAGGCCTATTTGGGCGCAGAATAGGAAACCGGTAAGCTATGTTAAAGATTGAAGGAATCAGTGCTAGCTATGGTGAATTGAAGGTTCTCCACGACATTTCGCAGGAAGTGGCGGATGGTGAGACAGTGGTTACTGTGGGACCAAACGGAGCTGGTAAGACTACCCTATTAAGGGTAATTTCCGGGGTATTAAAACCTACTTCAGGAGCAATATATTTTGATGGTCAACGGTTAGACGGTAAAGAACCCTATGAAATTGTTGACATGGGAATCGCTATCGTTCCAGAGGGGGGGCGACTCTTCCCCGGGCTCACCGTTTACGACAACCTGAAGGCGGGGTCATATACAAAGAGGAGTCGAAGAGAATTTAAGCAATCTTTGGCTGAAATTTTCTCGAATTTCCCTATTCTCGAAGAACGCCATAATCAGATAGCAGGCTCCTTGAGTGGCGGTGAGCGGCAGATGCTGGCCATTGCCCGCACTCTTATGTCTCGGCCTAAACTGGTAATGTTAGACGAAGTTTCCTCGGGATTAGCTCCTAAAATCGTTACCAATCTCTTTGAACTTGTCAAAGCAATTAAGTCCCAAGGCTATTCTGTTTTAATGGTAGAACAAAATGTGAAGAAAGCCGTTGAGCTAGCTGACCATGCTTATTTAATGGAGTCAGGAAGATTGCAGTTCCTCGGTACCAAAGAAGACTTTATCCAAAGCCCTCACATCAAGAAGGCTTATTTGGGAATCTAGTGTTGTAACTGTCAAAAACATGAGCATCCTTCATTGCTGACTCGAAGGCGGGAGAAGTTGTGCTTATATTAAATGCAGTTATAAACGGTATATTCTTTGGGGGAAGTCTTGCTTTATTGGCTTACGGATTGAATCTATGCTTTGGAGTACTTAACATTATCCACTTTTTTTATGGCCAAACTGTAATGGTTGGGCTCTACATCGTCTTTACCCTAACCGTGTGGCTTCATATCCCCCTTATTGTCTCTTGCTTAGTTGCCATCGCCGTAATAGCAGCTCTTCATATTGTAGTTCACTTAGGGGTGGTTCAACCTCTGTTGAAAGCCCCGCTGCTAAATCAGTTTTTGGCTCTAGCTTCTATAATGATAATCTTGGAAAACAGCGCAATGGGTATTTGGGGGGCAACCTATAGAGGGGTTCCGATTAGTCTTCCTGTTTTGAGCATTGGTGAGCTTTATATCAGAACCTCCAACCTAATTGCTTTTTTGGGTTGTTTGGTAGTTGTAGGATTACTTTACCTATTTCTGAACAAAACATATACCGGACTGGCTATTCGAGCCATTGCCCAAGATACAGAAATGGCAAGCCTTATGGGAATGAACCCAAGAAGAGTATATTTAATCACCCTTGCTTTAGTTGGGGTTTTAGCTGGTGTTGTGGCTGCTTTTTTTGTTCCTATCTATGCCGTCCATCCACATTGGGGCGGGACTTTTACCCTCATGGCTTTTGTTATCGTTGTATTAGGCGGACTGGGTAGTCTGGCAGGTGGTTTGTTGGCTGCCTTCATTATTGGGGTAGTAATGATGGTTGCTTCGTTTTTAACCATCCCAGAGGGTGGGCCAATTGCCGCCTACTTAATATTTCTAGTTGTTATACTGCTCCGGCCTCAAGGACTTCTAGGAGCGAGGGTAAGGGCATGAAGCGATTAGCTAACCTGCCAACAGCGGTACTTCTCTTTATACTCCTTATGGCAATCACTTTCCCCTTCGTTCCACTGTCACAATATTATACCCATGTTATGATTATTATCTTTATCTGGGGCGCTGTAACGACGGCATGGACGTATATGGCTCGTTTTGGCATGATATCACTTTGCCACGGCGCCTGGATGGGTATCCCAGCATACACTAGTGTTCTTCTGTTTAATTTCTATCACCTGTCTCCATGGGTCGGAATGTGGTTAGGACTTTTAGCCATTGCCGTTGCTGCTGTGGTTGTTGGCTATGCCTGTTTTAGGTTTGGTCTTACTGGTCATTACTTCGCCGTCACTACTCTCGTAATAACAGAATTAGTTGCCCTCGTCATAATTGCTTTTCGGGATGTTACTGGGGGACGGTTAGGTCTTACTGTTAATCCTTTAGGAACAGCACCCTTATATTTTCAATTCGACAGCAAGGTCCCTTTCTACTTTATGGCTTTGGCACTGTTATTACTTAGTCTATACATTTGGAGAAAAATTGACCAAAGTAAGGTGCAAAAAGCCCTGGCGGCCATCGCGGAGGATGAAGTGGCAGCCTCGTCTATTGGCATAAACGTCGTTAGATACAAAACAGGTGTAGCCGTCATCAGCGCTCTTGTAGCCGGCATGGGTGGAATAGTTTATGGCCAATACATAATGTATTTAAACCCGGTCACTTTGGTTAGCATAGCCCCTTCCTTAGTAATTGTCTTTATGGGTATACTAGGAGGCATGCTCACCTTGTGGGGACCGATGATTGGAGCTATTATAATGACCGGGCTACAAGAGTATATTAGGGTAACCTATGGAACCGTACTTATGGGCTGGGCCTGGGTTGGTTATGGGTTCATAATCGTTGTTATCATTATATTTTTGCCTAAGGGACTTTATGGTACGTTGATTGAGGGCCTCCATAAAAGGAGAATGTCGAAAGCTGCGAGAGTGTCAGCCACCCCATAGTTGGCTAACATTAAGGACGGAATAGCGTGAAAAGTAGTTTCTACAAGGCAGACAACATAAGCATTTTCCTAGATATGAAATTGGCAGACATGATTTCTATAGCCGAGTCAGCCTTTCCTTGTAGTGTTGCCAGGGGAGTATATGGCAAGAAAACGGAGTCAGGAACCTGTACATCCAATCCGGTCTATGCGTATATCGACAGGATTAATAAGATTTTCCTATTTTGTTTATATCCTGAACATCCTGTCTAAGAAATGGGATTTCCTATGCAATCAAGCTATGCAGAAACCCTAACTTGATGGGCTCTGCGGCCTGAGCGGGTGAGGTCAATAGGAAGACAGAAATAAATGTAACAAATTTTCCATGACGGCTCCGTCACCCTCGAACGATGAAAATGAAATCTATTTTCTAAGTAATCCAATGCAAAATATCTTTTTCATAATGTCCCTCCTTTTCTAAAAAGATCCCTATTCATCAAAACCTCCCTTTCTCGAGTTCCCCCTTCTGGCTTATATCACCTCCTTTTTTGAGATCCTCCGGCCAATCATGTAGAACCAGAAGACCGATATTTTTCACGAAGCACCGACTTCAGGATCTTTCCCGTGCCTCCCCGGGGAAACTCATTAATGATCCTGACCTCTTTGGGTGCCTTGAAATGGGCTAATCGGGATTTGGCGAAATCGATAATCTCCTGAGGGGTTGTCTTTGAACCCTCTCTCGGGACCACAAACGCAAGAGGCACCTCGCCCCATTTCTCATCCAGCTTGCCGATCACAGCGCACTCTAAGATATGGGGATGGGAGTAAAGGACCTGTTCCACCTCAAGGGAAGAGATGTTTTCCCCTCCGCTGATAATGATGTCCTTCTTTCTGTCCTTTATGTAAAGAGAACCGTCTGGTCCGATGGAGACAAGATCACCCGTATGATACCATCCTCCCTCTAAGGTCTCCTCCGTCTCCTTGGGGTTGTTGTAGTAGCCCTTCATTACCATATCTCCCCTTACCAGGAGTTCCCCCACGGCCTGACCATCCCAGGGAAGCTCGTTTCCCTTGGAATCCACAACCCGAAACTCCACCCCAAGCATCTGAAATCCCCAGCTCTTCCTTGCACGTTGTTGCCTGGTCTCCGGGTCAAGGTGAGGTCCCAATTCAGGCCAGGCGATCAGAGGGCATGTCTCTGTCATTCCAAAGGCTGTGTGGACCAGACATCCAAAGGCCCCCTCAACCCGCTCGACCATACCGGTTGGAGGTGGTGCTCCACCGATAAGGATTTCCCTCATACTCGATACGTCGTATTGCTTAAATTCGGGCAAGGCCAATATGACATTAACCATCGTGGGGATCATGGCCGTACGGGTGACCTTCTCCCTCTGAATGGTTTCAAGGGCATTCAAAGGGTCAAATTTCTGCATCATGATATGGGCCCCTCCCATTGCCGTTAGGTAGTGGGGGGTCCCCCAACCGTTGACGTGAAAAAGGGGAATGAGATGGAGCCATATGTCTGTCTCATCCATGGAGGAAACCGCAAGGGTTTCCAGCGCATGAAGATGAAGGTTGCGATGGGTGAGCATAACCCCCTTGGGTTTTCCCGTGGTTCCACTGGTATAGAAGATCTCCGCGGTATCGTCCTCTTCAAAGGGGTAATCTCCCAAAGCAAAGGGAGGTTCAGGTGAGGCCTCACTCAGCAGCTCTTCATAGGTGCCAGTAATCCAGACTGGGGCATTGGCCATTGACTCTAGGAGGATGTATCGCTCCACCGATGATATACGGTCCCTGATTGATTCGATCTGGGGAATAAAATCTCTATCAAGAAAGAGGATATTCGGCCTAGATTCATTGATGATGTACTCGAAGTCATGGGCAGCCAGCCGTATGTTGAGGGGAAGGAGGATCGCCCCGATCTGGGGGAAACCATAGAAGGCCTCGAGAAGTCGATGGCAGTTATAGCCCAGGTAAGAGATTCGATCCCCCTTTTGAATCCCTAATTGTTTTAGCGCGTTGGAAAGCTTGCAGACCCGTTCTCCATATGCGCGATAAGAGAAGCGATGCTCCCCGCATATTACCCCAGTTTTTTCCCCATAAATCTTTACGGTCCTTTCAAGAAAACGTACCGGCGTTAATGGTATGTTCATTTTCCCTCTCAAAGAAATAGATAGAATATCTCAATCTTTCCTTTCTCTAAAGTTTAGTTACCAACAATAAGGACACTGGTGGTAGCCGATCCAGGGGTACCGCCCAAATTATGTGTTAGACCTAACGTGGGATTTTTGATCTGCCTGGGTCCAGCTTTTTCTTGTAGTTGTTTATAGATTTCATACATCATACGCAATCCGCTGGCCCCGATGGGATGACCAAAGCATTTTAAACCACCGTCTGTATTGACCGGTAACGCTCCATCAAGATTGAAGAAACCCGCTTCTATGTCATCTTTGGCTCGCCCTCTTGGACTGAATTGGAGATCTTCATAGGTCACCATTTCGGTGATAGAGAAGCAATCATGAACCTCGGCTATGCTGATCTCTTGCCTCGGATTTTTTATCCCAGCCTCCTGATAGGCCATCTGTCCTGCACGGAGGGTTTCCTCCACATAGGTCCAGTCGTATTCGGCGCTGATGTAACCCTCTTGTGGACCCACCGCGATTTGCAGGGCTTTTATATCCACAGGATCAGATCTGAAATCTCTCGCCAATTCTTTGCGCGTTACTATTGCTGCAGCAGCTCCATCGCTTACACCGCAACAGTCATAAAGCCCTAACGGCCAGGCAATAATAGGCGCATTGATCACTGTATCAAGGGTGATTTCTTGCTGGAAGTGTGCCTTAGGGTGTAGGCTGCCGTTATGGTGATTCTTGACCTCAATCATGCCGAGCGTTCTTTTCCCTTCTTCTGGGGTCAATCCATATGTATTAAAATAGGCAGTGGCCATCATTGCGAAGTGACCCGGTGCGGTAAAAGTTCGACTCCTATAGGTATTTTCGCTAAAATTCAATCCCTGCACCAATTCAGTATCAGGAAGGCCACTGAATCCGTTGTCCTTCAGCTTTTCAACACCGAGGGCAAGCGCAATATCATACACCCCTGCTGCGACGGCGTAAGCAGCATTTCTCAGGGCATCGGAGCCTGTGGCACACATATTTTCCACCCTTGTGATAGGGATATATGAAAGCTTTAACGGTTTTGCCAGCGTTTGCCCACTCAACCCTGACATATAAGTCCCCAACCACGCTGCCTGTACATCCTTCGGTTCTATCCCCGCATCTTCAAAGGCCTCATAGGCGGCATCCACAATCATATCGGCGGGACTCATATCCCAATTCTCACCAAATTTGGTACATCCCATGCCAATAATGGCTACTCTGTCCTTGATGCTTTCCATTCCTTTTCGCTACTTCAGAGGATTTCCTGTTCTCATTGGCCGACATTTCCACCAATAATCATAAATGCTTCCTGAGAACCGAATTTTTCTAAAGGTCATCTCTACCGGCATTCCCACTTCGACTTTCTCGGGGTCTTTATCGGTCATATCGCACATTATTCTCCCACCCTCATCAAAGTCCACCACGGCCACTGTTACAGGGGGATCAGTGGTTGCCGCTAAATTATCGTGACTGAAAGTAGTCAGCGTGCCCTTTTTATCGGCAAAGCGGTAAGGGACAAATTTTTCCTTGGTATGGCACCTTATGCATACCCTTTGAGCGGGATATTGGATCGCACCACATTCCAGGCACTTAACCCCGTAAAGGCCAAGCCCACCTTTCGAGTCTCTCCATAGCGCAACAGCCGAAGGCCTGTCCAAAGGAGGACGTGCTGGGGGCTCAACCGGTATGATCTCCCGCCACCGCAAGTACTTTTGATAGTTTATTGACTTCCTTGATACCAATTGGGAGCGTACCCGGTCTCCTCTCCGGTATCTGTTGATCTGGTTTGTGACCTTGAGAATATAGGCCTCGCATCCATCACCATAGCTGGCAAAGAGGATTCTATCCCCAGCCACAGCTTGTTCTAGAGCCACTGAGAGCAACATTGGAACAAGCGCTGTTCCTGTATTGCCCAACGCATCATACAGAGAATCCTGAACTTGACCGTTGTTATCAAAACCCAATTTGCGTGATACCGTATTCAGAAGTCTGGGATTAGGGGCATAGAAAACGGCCTTGGAAAAATCCTTCGGGGCCATATCATATTTTTTTAGAATACCCCATACGGCCTCAGTGAGGAGCCTCAGGTAACCTTTCTCTCTGACAAAGCGATCTTCCCATGACTGCACAAACGTATCCTTATCCGACCTCCATACATCATTAATTTCATCTGCAACTGTATGATTTCCTTCAATAGCAGCCACAACCTTATCATTACTGAGGATGAATGATGCAGCGCCATCCCCGAAATCCATCTCAGAGCCGCCGTTGGGATACCCTGTTCTCATATCTGCCACGCACACCATTACATTTTTTGCTGACCCTGCCTTTATAGCATCTACTGCAGATCTCATAGCAGACATACCTGCACGTAGAGAACTAGAGAAATCAGCCGTAAAAATTTCACTACCCAGGCCAAGTGCGGCAGCAATTAGAGCTGCAGACTGTTTTTCCTTATAGGGAAAGGTCGTAGAGGCAAAGTATAATCCGTCTATAGATTGGGCATCCATCCCAGTGAGGCAATCCATCCCCGCGGCCACAGCCATGGTAATACTATCTTCATCGTGATTAGCTACTGCCTTTTCTCCCGATAGGGGTTTTCGGCCCCATGCTTGAGCAATTTCACCTCGACCCAAGCGATAAAATGGGATGTAGACACTAAAATTTCGTATACCCACCACCTTATATTCTCCCATTTCTCGTTTTTACATTGATTATTCCCCTCGTCTCAGTCCACGCCAAACTGCCGTAATAGATGAAATTGAACCACAGGCAGCCAACTTTCCTCCAAATAGAAGGCTCTTGGATTTGGTCTTTAGCGTGATCGGAATACTGGAGGTGTTCGTGGCGAAGCCACAATCTTGCTTGCAAATGCTATCAAATTGGGGAAAACCCTCTTTTTTTATATGAAAAGCCTCGGAGGCTTCGTATCAGCGCCTTGTGGCAATCTCCCCCCAAGAAGGTTGGAGGTATGAGCCTATCGGCATCTCTTATATCACAGTGGTAAAAAAAGGTCAAACTGATCTTTAAACAGTTGAAAAAAATAAGTTGTGTAATTTCAACGACATAGCTATGCGAAAAAAGTTCTTGGCGCTATCGATTGCTTTTTGACAACTTTTTTGTCTCTCGAATAGCAGAAGGAATAGCTACTCCACCAGCCTGAAAGACCTTGCCACAGGTGCCGACACATTCGGTTCTGAGAACAAGGGATCTGCCACCATCTTCTATGAACACTTCCTGGAGAGACTTCAGGTCCTGTTTGATGTCGGCCCACTCATAGCAGTGGCCGGCCTCCTTGAGGCGTCTGTCTAATTCTTTTCTCAACACCAGCGCTAAGAAACTGCAAAACACATGGCCCCTAATGTTCTCGTCCCGCTGGTGATAGACGGGTCTCGTCTCTAAAACGGATTTGACGTCCCTGAAGACCTGCTCCACTTGCCACAGCTCCTTGTACTGGAGGGCCACTTGATCGGCTGAGATGTCGGTATTGGTGATGAGCACCCACTTGTCGTCAAACCTGGCCTCGTAATCGACCCTCTCCTGATCGATGTTCACACTGCCGCGGTCGATCTTCAGGTACTTCCGGTATCCCTTGTTCCCAATCAGGGCCTTGGGACCTGCTTTGATCTTCTCTCTGAGGGAGTCGATGATGAGCTGACGGTCTTGGGCGTCTTTTCGGGCCTGCCTGGGATTGAGACAGATGATGTAGCGACTGCCGTTGAGACAGACCTCTTTGACTTCGAGCGGTGCCGGATCTTTGAGGGAGTTTCGCTCGGGGCGGACTTCCCTGTAGCGACCTTGACGAGAGAGAACATCCCGTTTGACCTCGTTCACCTTACGCATCCTGGTACCAAGAATGTAGGGGATCTCTGCCTTGTCCAATCCTTCTCGGGTCTCAGCGCTAATCATCGCCCGGTCTGCCACAATACAAAACTGCCCTATATGGAAGCGCCTTCGAATACGCTCTGTGACAGGAATCAGCGACCTTACATCCGCCGTATTTCCTGGCCACATCTCGCAACAGACAGGCTTTCCCTTGTTATCGATTACCGCCCCTATCACCATCTGGTTTAGATCCGGACGATGATCCCTGCTATGGCCTTTTTGCCCTAAAGCCTCTCTTCCTTCCCCTTCAAAGTAGATAGAGGTCGTATCAAAGAAGACCAGGTCAAGGCCGGTGAAAAGGTCACGGCGCTCAAAAAAGATCCCCTCTTCGATAAGGTCCTTGTGACACCTCGGGGCAAAAGGGGTTGCACCACTCTGATCCTCTACCTCCTCGCCAACAAAGGCCATGGCATGATAAAGGTGATGCAAAGAAAGATCATCTACACCTTCTATAACATAGTCCCGACGCCATTTCTCACAAGCCCTGTCAGAGCCGGAGATAAACAGGCTATGAAGCACGGTCAGGAAAATGGCCCTTTCCACATCAAACTCAAACTTCCTCTCACAGAGCAGATTCTGGATCACCTTCTTGATGCCCAGCTCTTTCCAGCAGCCTCTCAAAGATCCGGGCGGGACCGATCTTGCTGGCAGATGCACTGACATCGCTTTTGCCTGAGAAAATGAGAAGAACCTTTTCAGAGAACCGCGAAAGGGATCGAATCAAAGTCTCTATTCTATCCTTTTCGTGCAGTTGGTCCATGCGGCCCAGGGTAACCAGGACACGCTGAACCACCTTGCCCTTTATTTTGCGGTTTTCGACAATTTGCAGGTACTGGTGTCTACCGGATTTCTTGATGCGTGCAAACATTGGAGCCTCCTCAAAAGGACACTCCAATGATATGCGTTATAAACTATGATTTCAGGCAAAAAATGCTAAATATGTGGCACTACCTTTTGAGCGTTTTCAAAGAATGATCTAGTATTGACGCGGGTTTACGGCTCCTTACACCCTCGCAACTGTCAAAGAAAAGTCTAAAAGAAATAACGGCCATATCGAATCATCGCTTCAGCAATATTCCTCCTTAAGGTTACAGTATTTATGGGCGGTGAAAGCATTACTCTTCTAATCATTGCAAGATGCTTCTCCAACAATTCCCCATTTTCCATAGACTCCAATGCTCGTTGAGCTAGGAAGCCTATTTTTTCAACGGAATCATGGAAAAGAACCTTCGTCATCCTGACCGGGATCGTGGCTTTCTCGGGTTCTTTGGCATTTGATATCTTCTGGCTTCTCAAGAGAGCGCTCTCAATGGCGTAAATTTCAATTATCATATCGCTAATCATGCCAATAAGCTCCTGTTCCTCTCTCAAGTCTTTCTCATGCCTTAGGTAGGCCATGCCAAGAACAAACAGAACGATTTCTTTTGCCAGCTGGATTAATCTCTTCTGAGTATCTAACCCTCCGGGTTCATCAAAACGGGCAGGTTCTAGCTTTTCTATATCTTCGGAGACATGCTGAAAAGCCGTCGTCAAGTCAAATATGCCTTTGGCGATCCTTCTGATCAGTGTATTTACAATAGTAATCCGGTTGATTTCATTGGTACCTTCCCAGATCCGATTTATTCTAGCATTTCGGTAGGCTAACTCTGGATGATTTCCCCTTATATATCCATAGCCACCGAAGATTTGAACCTCTTCGTCAACTACGTAGTCCTCGGTTTCCGATCCATAAACCTTAGTAATTGCACATTCAATAAGGTAATCCTCAAGCGCCTGGGCTGTCCTGTGGCCCGCATCATCTGAGCTCATATCCAGGTCTTCTAATTTAGCCTGAATTAAGCCTGCTGTGCGATACATCATGCTCTCCGCCGCAAAGAGTCGAATAGCCATATTACTGATCTTCTCTTTTATCAAGCCGAATTCACATATAGGTCTTCCAAACTGGACTCTCTGCTTGGCATATTTAACTGCCTCAAAGAAGGCTGATTTGGCACTTCCGATGCAGATAGATCCTACTTTAAAACGGCCCATATTGAGGGCGTTGAGGGCAACGACATGACCTCTACCCACCTCACCCAGAACGTTTTGAACCGGTACCTTGACGTTATCAAAGTGGTAGGCTCTTGTTGAGGTACCATGCATCCCCATCTTTTCCTCTTCCTCGTCAAAAGAAACTCCCTCCCAATCTTGCTCCACAATCAAGGCGGTGAATAATTCGCCATCCACTTTGGCGTAAGTAAAGATAATATCTGCGAAACCGCCATTGGTTACGAACTGCTTACTACCGTTTAAGAGATAATAGTTTCCATCCTCAGAAAGTGTAGCCGTACTCAATGAATTTAGCGCATCAGAACCTGCTTCTGACTCAGTCAAGGCAAAGGCACCGATAAGTTTACCTGAACTGAGCCCGGGGAGATATTGTTTCTTCTGTTCCTCTGTTCCAAATAAGGCCACAGGCAAGGTACCGATACCTGTATGATTTAATTCAGTTATGGTAAAAGAACCGGCTCCATATCCAAATTTCTCTGAAACAAGAGCAGAGCTTATCTTATCTAATTGCGTTCCACCATATCTCTCCGGTATATCTATTCCCAGGAATCCTAACTCTCCAGCTTTCCGCATGAGCTCCCTTGATAATTCGTTATTAATCATTTCAATTTCATCACCTCGACCTATGATTTCACCTTTTATAAAGTCTTCAACTGCTTTGGCAATGTCTTTATGTTCACTGGTAAAATCCTCTGGTGTAAAAACTTCATGAAAACTAACGTCTTTTATTAAGAACATTCCGCCCTCCATTATCTGCTTATTATTATCAATGTTTGATTCCGCCCGTTTTAGAGATTTCTGCTTCACCAAATTTTTTCTCAGGCCCTTCAAGATACAATTACGTGCGCTGCAATAACTATTTGGTCTCTTTATGTTCAGCAGAATTTGAGAATTTTGTTTTGTGAAGTACTTTGATCTTATTGAATGAGATTTAGTGATAAGAACTCGCTTTTTGATATGGAAAGTATAGGAGAAATGGGGTTGTGTTTCAAGAAAAATACGTCACAATATATGGGGGTCTTGGGTTATCCGGTTGCGCGGGGGATTTTGAGGGATGCGAGGGCAGGGGAGGCGGGGCTTCGCGGCGGGTGAAATGCTTTGGAGTCGCCGGTATCTTGGCTAAATCAGGGTAAACCCCTCCAACCGAATCCGATTGACAGTTTAAGAATCAGGATGCATAAGTCTCAATCGGATAATCCGGGTCTTTGTGGACGTCGTTCTCAAAGGATGGGATCTGGGAATCCGAGTAATCTAAGTGGATTTGTACGGGTGGAGCATTGGCCCTGGGTTGGGGTCTTCTTTTAGCGAGCCAGGGCCCAGGGGGGTGGATTGAATAGCATAACCAGCAGCGGAGGCCTGATGGATAATCCATCAAGGTGGAGAATCAATGGATAAGAAACCTACAAAAGAAGGGAAGGGTCGTTACCTCGGTGAAATTAAGGCGATAATATTCGACGGTGGAGGTACCATCTGGGACTCCTGAGAGGGCATATACCAATCCTACCTGTTGGGATTCAGGCAGCTCGACCTCACTTTTCGCTTGGCTCCTGAGATATGTCACCGTCTCAGGGGGCTGCGCGATTTCAATACATCCCTGGGGATAGCGAAGGCCTTGCTCTGGGCATCGGGCGCTTTGGGCAACAAAGATGATCTTCTCTTTCTTGAAAGGGAGAAAGCCAACGAATATCTGAGAGAAAAGATAGAGAATCTCCAAAGAAGGAAATCCTCCTTTTTGCCATTGACGACCGAATTAGCTGGGCACTTTGATGAGTGTCTATACAATACCGTACGAGATGAAACTTACCCATTGCTTCCCCATGCCGCGGAAATACTGGAAAAGATCGATGAGGCAGGGTATCAATTAGCCCTGGTTACAATCCGCCGCTCGGGTTCTGTAGATCGGATATTGAGCCATTACGGCCTAAAGGGATATTTCCCCTATATTTTGTCAACGGAGGGCCTCGGGGAAGGAGAAAAGACGGTAAGCATCGCAAAGGAGGCGTTGAAGCGCCTCACGATTTCACCCTCTCATATTTTATGGGTGGGGGATTCCGGTGTGGATATGAGTTGCGCAAAAGGGGCAGGTACTTTCGCTGTTGCTGTTCTCACCGGATTGGCTAATCGTCAAACCTTACTTGACGAAGGGGCAGATTGGATCGTGGATGACCTCAAGGGTTTGGCAGACCTTTTGGGTATCGATTATTACCCTTAGGTAAATACCTGAATCACACTTTTCGCTCATGCATCATGGGATTCTATTTATAGTACTTTGATCTTCGAATGTCAACGAAACCCACCCGTTGAAGTACTCTTCGTCTGAACCGCCACCTTGAGTTACACATCGAATAGTGTATATTATTCTTCGTAATCGATCTTGGCCCGAATAGACTGGATACTTAACGTTGCTTGCCGAAAAAGGATTAGCCAAGGGATGAAAGCGCTACGGAAACTCCGAAGAGGATCTGGTAACGTGGACCTTGTGGATGTCGATCCGCCTCGCCCCGCAAAGGGAGAAGTGATCGTGAAGGTACACTACGCCGGTATCTGTGGGACAGATATCCACATTCTCCACGACCTCTACCCAAAAGCAATTCCCCCCGTTACCTTGGGGCATGAGTTCAGCGGCATCATATCGGAGTTGGGCCCAGCCGTCCAAGAATGGAAGCTGGGAGACAGGGTTACCGTGGAATCCGCTGCCGAATTCTGCAGGGAATGTGAATTCTGCAGATCGGGCCAGACACAGCGATGCGAAAAACGGCAGGCCTTTGGGTCTGGGATTGATGGCGCCTTTGCATCATTTGTGGTAACGCGTCAGGATGGCCTTCATCGCCTCCCCGACCATGTTTCATTTCAGGAGGGAGCTCTCTGCGAGCCCTTGGCTTGTGCCATACATGCGGTTATGGAAAGGAGCTCCGTCGAGCCCGGAAAAACGGCCCTTGTGACGGGACCGGGGCCCATTGGCCTCTTGGTCTTGCAAGTTGCAAAGGCCGTGGGAGCGAGGGTTGTTATTTCAGGCACCCAACGAGATGAGGAGAGGCTCAAACTGGCGAAACGGATGGGGGCGGATCACTGCGTTCAGATCGATCAACAAGATCTCAATTCTTTCATCCAAGAACTCACGGGCGGAATGGGAGTAGATGCAGCCTATGAATGTTCTGGAGCTGAAGGCGCATTGGGCGACTGTTTGCAAGCGGTGAGAAAGGGGGGTGAAATCATTCAAGTGGGCCTCTTCGGGGGCCGCGTTGAGCTCAATTATGATGACGTCACCTTCAAGGAGGTCCAGGTCAAAGGGTCATTCACCCATAATCGGAGAACGTGGGAGAAGGCAATAGATTTACTGAGGGATCGAAAAGTAGATTTGACTTCCCTGATATCCCGTGAATTTCCCTTAGATCAGTGGGGGGAGGCATTTCGACTCTTCGAAAGAAGAGAGGGGCTAAAGTATCTCCTCTATCCCATAGATTGAGCCTAAGGGGGTTGCTGCCCAATTCCCTGGAGCGCGAATTAAAATCCTCGGAGTTTCTACACTATATTGGGATGATAGGTTTTTTTGTCACGATCGATTTGTGCTATCCACATGGAATGATGGAATGTTGGAATATTGGAGTAGTGCGTATCAAAAGCGGGAAGAACAGATTTAGTTTTTCTTCCTGTCAACCCATCATTCCAGTATTCCATTATTCCAATATTCCACTTGTAGTGAAGCGAACTCTAGAAAGGTCAAAAATTCTTTTCAGTGAGCGGAATGGGACTTGGGCAACAAACCCTAGAGATTTTATGAGATTCCCAACATGGCGATTTCACGACGTGAAACCCTATTGACGGGAGCCTTCCAGCATGGATTCCTCAAAGGATTTATTTTCCCTTGATGGGAAGGTGAGCATTGTTACGGGCGGCGGCCGAGGATTGGGGTACGGTATTGCCCAGGCCCTTGCCGGCGCCGGGTCGGATTTGGTTATCGTGGGGCGATCTCGTCATGAACTCGAGCGGGCTTCGCAGGTAATCATGGAGGAGACCAAGCGGAAAGTCCTTCCACTCCCCCTTGATCTAGCACGGGAAGGAGAGATAGAAAGGCTTGTTAAGACAGCTCTGAAGGAGTTCGGAAGGATAGACGTATTGGTGAACAATGCAGGTACCACCGTCCGAAAACCGTTTCTCGAGATTACCGAGAACGAGTTCAACGACGTAGTTGGCCTTAACCTGAGAGCCGTTTTCTTCCTGACTCAGGCGGTTGTGGGGGAAATGGTCAAACAAAAAAGGGGAAAAATCATCAATATCGCTTCTTTAGGGAGTCAAATTGGACTCCGTAACATCTCGGCCTATACCGCAACCAAAGGTGGTATTGCATCGTTAACGAGAACGCTGGCCCTGGAACTGGCGGCCCACAATATAAACGTCAATGCAATTGCCCCGGGTTACTATCGGACTCAATTGACCGAGGCGCTTTTTCGAGACGAAGAGGGATATCGCTGGGTCCTCTCGCGGATTCCGCTGGGGAGGCCAGGAATACCCGAGGATCTTGCCGGCTCGGCAGTTTTTCTTGCGTCTTCAGCTTCGGACTATGTTACCGGCCAAATCCTCTTCGTGGACGGCGGCTGGATAGCTGGCTAGTCTTGGAATAAAAAGGTTAAAAAGATTGCCATCTTGTGCAGGAGGGATGAACCGTGACGAGTGGGAGGTTGTTACCAGTAGAGGTTTCGGTGCCTGAGGCAATTGCCCGGGTGCTGGAAGAAACGGGCATTGATATGGTGTTTGGCATGCCGGGTGGCAATATGCTCCTCCTTTTCGATGCCCTTCATGATCACCGCTCAACCATCAGGACTGTCCTCGTGCGCCAGGAGTCGCTCGCTGGCATCATGGCCGAGGTATACGGCCGGCTGACCGGAAAGCCTGGCGTCGCCATAGGGCAGGGCGCCTTCATCCTTTCGTACGCAGTGCTTGGGACGCTCGAGGCCTACCTTGGCAGTTCCCCCATGCTTTTGATGGCCGACCTTACGGATGCTGCGCCATTCTCGCACCACGCTCCCTATCAGGCAGGAACCGGCGAGTATCGAACGTGGAATGCACGGCAGAGCTTTGCCGGAATAACCAAAATGACCATGGAACTTCATGAGGCGGTGCAGGCCGTTCAGAGTACCCAGCTCGCCATTAAACATGCAACGGCTGGGGAATGTGGTCCCGTGGCGTTGCTCTATCACAGCGCCGCCCTTAAAGGCCGCGTGGGGCCTGACTCCATACCCCGCCTCTATCAGACTCAGTATTACTTCCCGAGTGTGCCTCTGTCTGCTGATATGGCACAAGTAGATGCTGCTGCACGGACAATATCCCAGGCTGAGCGGCCTGTCATCATTGCGGGAAATGGCGTTCGTATCAGCAAGGCTTATGCTGAACTGCAAAACCTCGCGGAATTGATCGGGGCACCGGTGGCCACAACGGCATCCGGTAAAGGAGTCTTCCCGGAGACCCACGAGTTGGCCCTTGGACTTTTTGGCACCTTCGGCTTGCCCGTGGCAAATGCCCTTGTCGCCGATGCGGATGTGATACTCACGGTAGGATCAAAGCTCTCGCCATCGGATACAGCAAGCGAAAATCCCAAGCTTCTCGACCCAGAGCGGCAGATGATTGTCCAAATTGACATTGAGCCGAGAAATGTGGGCTGGACATTCCCCTGCGAACATCCCCTCATTGGTGACGCGCGCGCAGTCCTATCCCAGATAGCGGAAGCCGTCCGAGCTCTGGTCAGTCCGTCAGAGGAGACCCTTGCCTCGAGGAAAGTGAGGATAGCAGATGCCCGAAGGAAACACGGCTTCTTCAACGCCCCCGAATTCAATTCCGACGAACTGCCTATGCTTCCCCAGCGAATCATCGCCGAGATCCGCAAGGCCGTATCGGATGACGCCTTCCTTGCCTGCGATGCTGGCGAAAACAGGCTCTTCATGGCCCACTTCTTTCAAACAACGCGCGCGGGAACATTTATTTCGCCGGCCTCAGTTGGCGGAATGGGCTATGCCATACCCGCGGCGCTCGCAGCCAAGCTTGTCTATCCTGAGCGCCAGGTCTTGGCAATCTGTGGGGACGGCGGGTTTGCCATGGCGATGAACGGACTGATAACGGCCCGAGAGGAGGGCATTCCCATTGTGACAGTGGTCTTTAATAACAGCATGCTCGGCTGGGTGAAGCACGGTCAACGGGACCGCCTGATTGCCTCAGAATTCTCGGATATGAATTTTGCCGAAATCGCGCGGGCTATGGGTTGCCGGGGAATCCGGGTTGAGGAGCCGGCTCAGCTGAGGAAAGAACTGGCAGAAGCCCTCATCAGAAGCGAGCCTTCTGTGCTGGATGTCGTTACATCGCGTAAGATTTCGTACAGGGATGTGACGTCACCACTAGCCGCTCCCAAAGAGTCCTCGCGTAACTGAGGGCCTGGGCCTGAAAGGTTCGGTTTCCAAGAGGGAATGATCCATGGGGGAGTCTTAGAGGCATCGCCGTGGGATCCAGGATTTCCAAAGGAGCCGTTGAAGCCATGAGAGGAGAGCACAAACTCAAGGGGAAACTAGCTCTCGTCACTGGAGCCGCAAGAGGTATTGGCCGTTCCCATGCACTGCGCCTTGCCCGCCTCGGTGCCGATGTTCTGATCAACGATATCGACCTTCAATCGCACAAGGAGTTCAGGGAAAAGCTTTCTGCCCCTACCGCGGTTGACGAAGTCCGTGCCTTAGGCGTCAGATGTATCGGCATCGAGGCTGATATTGGCAAGAAAAACCAAGTCGAGGCAATGTTCAAGAACGTGCTCGATGAATTTGGGCATATCGATATCCTGGTCAACAATGCCGGCGGGCTTGTCGGGGAAGTGTCGCAAAGCTTCGCCTCCTCGGTCTCCGAAACGGACCTCAGGGCTACATTAGATCGAAACCTCATGGGTACCATTTTTTGCTGCCAAGAGGCTGCTGAACCGATGAAGGCCCAGCGATGGGGAAGGATTGTTAACACGGCCTCCCAAGCGGCCCTGCAGGCGCAGCAGGGAGGGGTATATGCTTCCTACGGCGTGGCAAAAGCTGGGGTGATAGCCTATACGAGATACCTTGCACAAGAGCTGGCGCCTTACGGTATAACCGTAAATTGCATTGCTCCTGCTTACGTAAGCACAGGACGTCTGGAAAAAACCGTGTTCAGTATTCCAGGATGGAGGGAGAAATTCCTCGATCAGATAGCCCTCGGCAGAATGGCCGAGCCCGATGATATTTCAAAAATAGTGGAGTTTCTCGTTACCGATCTCGCTGACTACGTCACGGGGCAGTGCCTGAGCGCCTGTGGCGGTGTAATCAAATTCTGATACGATGGGAAAGGAGGTCCCCCATGCCAACCGAAGAGAACGATCTCCGCAAGATCCTCCAACTTCCTCCCCTCACGCAAGTCGGTATTGTGGTCCCGGACCTGGAAGAGACGGTTACCTACTACCAGGAAAAGCTCTGTATCGGGCCCTTCTTACGGTTCCCGGATTTTCTGAAGCTGGGTTACGAGGAAACCTACTACAAGGGAGAACCCGAGAGGTTTAACTGTGCCTTCGCCTTTTTCAGACTCGGGGACATGGAAGTAGAGATCATTCAACCCACCTCTGGAAGGTCCATCTACCGGGACTTTCTGGATGCGAGGCGGAAGGGGCTGCACCACTTAGGGTTCGATGTCTACGGTGATTTCGACCAACGCCTGGAGGCCTATGCGGAGCTCGGTATCGGAGTCCTCCAGAGTGGAAGGGGATCCAACCGTGCCTTTGCCTACCTGGATACCGAAAAGATCGGCGGAGTCATCTTTGAGTTGATTGAACGCGGTGGTCCCAGAAAGCGTTGGGAGGGAACGTAGTTTTCCGTGATTGAAACAGAGTTGGTAGGACCTCATGAAAATGCTGAGGACCTCCCACATTGAAGTAAGGAGGAGTAGGTGATGCAAAAAGGGGCGGTTGAGAAATTGATCCTCCCGGAACCCACGCATATTGGTTACGTGACTCGGGACATTGAAAAAACTATGGAGAATCTGTGCATGTATTTCGGCGTCGAGCCCTTCAAGGAAATGGTACCGGAGTACTTCAACAGACGATATCGTGGCAAGCCGGGGGACTTTAAGATGCGGCTGGCCTTCACCAGAGTCGGAAATATCGTCTATGAGCTGATTCAGGTCCTCGAGGGAAGGACCATCTATGAGGACTTCATGAATGAGCACGGGGAAGGCGTCCACCACCTCGGCTACGAAATATCAGACCTCGCCAAGTGGACAGAGGCATACCGGAAGGTGGGTATCGAGCCGATTATGAGCGGCGAGCGCACGGGGCTCAAGTGGGCTTACTTCGATACCCCTGCGATCACCATAGAACTCCTTGAGCGGAGCCCTGAGGGTAAAGTTGTCTGAAAGGGAGCTCGCTTTCTTTCTCTATTGAAAATGTTCGCTCCAGGAATATGGGCAACGACCCGTCCACTGGGGCAATTAGTTGCGGCGGATGTATATTATCAAATCGGCCCAGTTTGTCAAATACTTTCTTTTCGGCTTTGTTCGCGGAGAGGGGTCACCTCAGCATGTGTGGAAGGGCAAGGGTGAACCAGGGGACATAGGCAACAATGAGAGCCCAGGCGATTAAGATCAAGAGAAATGGGACGAGGGGCCTCAGGAGTTGCGAGACAGGGACTCCACTGATGCCGGATCCGATGTAAAGGGTGAGGGCGACGGGCGGCGTAACATGACCTATGGCAACGGAGCAGACGAGAACGAGCCCGAAATGCACGGGGTCTATCCCGAATGAGGTCGCAACGGGGAAGAGGATGGGGGTCAAAATGATCGTAGCAGCCGCGGGTGTGAGAAACGTTCCGATGATCAAACTGACAAGGATAACATTAAGGAGAAATACCGACCGATAGGGGAGATTGCCCAAGAAGAAATCCGAGATGGCATGGGGAATTCGCTCCGCCGTCAGTATCCATCCGAACGTCTTGCAGAGAGCTATAAGGAGCATAATACCTCCCACAGTAGTACAAACCTGGAGGATTAGGCTCGGTATATCCCTCAATCGCAGCCCCTTGTAGAAAAACAGGGCGATGAAGATACCATAGACTACCGCAACAGCGGCCCCCTCGGTGGCTGTGAAGGCACCGCCGAAGATTCCCCCCACTATAAGGATAGGCATCACAAGGGCGGGCAGTGCCTGTAAGAAGGCTTTGAAGAGTCTCCGGAATGAAAATTGTTCCTGACTCCGATAACCCCTTTTTATGGAAATCCAATGCGATAGGGCCATCAACGAGAGCCCACACAAGGTTCCTGGGAGTATTCCTCCCGCGAAGAGCTCCACGATGGACGTCCCTGAGATCCAACCGTAGAGGATCATGTCGATGCTCGGCGGAACGATGATCCCGATGATGGATGAAGTGACGGTTACCACCGTTGAAAATCTGGGATGATAGCCAGCCCGAACCATGGTGGGGATCATCACAGATCCGATGGCCGCCGTGTCCGCTGTTGCCACCCCGGATATGCCACCGAAAAACATGCTCGCCAGAATATTGGCATGGGCCAAACCCCCGGTAATACCTCCTACCAACCTTTCGGAGAATGCAACCAGTTTTTCTCCACACCCTCCTCGATTGAGGATTTCACCCATGAGGATAAATAGGGGTACCGCAAGGAGGGGGAACGAATCGAGGGCCGTGGTAGTTCTTTGCGCTAAGAGCATGAGGGTGATATCTCCCTTCCAGAGGAGCACGGTCAATGAGCTCAAGCCCAGCGCAAAGACGACGGGTGTCCTGAGGATGAGAAAGAAGAGAAACGATCCGAAGAGAACTAGCGTCATGTCGTTTTCATTCCACTCCTGAAAAAGGGAAGCCCAAAGAATGTTTCAACCGTATTAAAGGCTTGGGAGATCAGCATGAGAGCTGAGGCAAAGGGAATAGCACTGTAGACGTAACTCATCCTGATTTCCATGGCGGGGGAAATCTGCAGATGGACAAGGGCCGTCAGTTTTGCCCCATAGAGCAGGAGAACGCTCAAAATCCCCAAGACAAGGAAGTCAACAAGCAGGGCTACAAAGGGCTTCATCATCTTGGGCAGGTGCTCAAACACGAGATCGATATCGTGAAGTTTCCTCCGTTCCATGGCGATGCTGGCCCCAACCAGGGAACACCAAATGAAGGAGAAGCGGGCAACCTCCTCCGGCCAGCTTAAACTGATGTGGAGCACGTACCGGGCAAGAACCTCAAGGAAAACGCTGAGGGTCATAATGGATAGGAATACTCCTGCTAACGTCCATTCAACGTAAAGAAGACCTTTCCTGAATTTCTCCACCATCGCTTCAACCGCTTAATAGGCTCTGCCAAATGGAAACAGCAGAAGAACCGGAATTGGAAAACCATATTCCGGTTCTTCTGCACCTATGGAGGCATATCAACCTGTGACTAGAGGCCCTTGATCTTATTGATGTAATCCATACCTCCCATTGCTTTTGCATTTTCCTCGTAGACTGACTTGATGCGTTCTGTCCACTTATCAAGATCGGGGTGATAGAGTTTCACCCCGTAGTTCTTCTGAAGATCCTCGAAGAGGCTCTTCTCGGTGTCTACAAAGAGCTTCCTCTCAAATGCCTGGGCGGTTTTAGCGGCGGCCATGACGTCCTTACGAACACCACCGGGCAATTTATCCCATGTCTTCTTGGACATCATGAAGTTGTGCCAGCTGAAGACATAGTTGATACGGGTATAGTGGGGTGCACTTTCGTAAAACTTCATGGACCGATAGCTCGCCCCGGTCCCTTCTCCACCATCCACAACGCCCTGCTTCAGGCTGAGATACACATCCCCCCAGGGAATAGGAGTAGCCATGGCACCCAATGCGTTCCATGTAGCGACCAAAATCTTATTTTCCATGGTTCTGATTTTCTTGCCTTGAAGCTCTTCCAGGTTTCGTATCGGCATCCTTGAATAGAGGTCCCTTGATCCTCCATACACGTATCCCAGTTTAACCAGCCCCGCTTTGTTCATGTCCTTGGCTAGCTTCTTTCCGATATCGCTATCCATTACTCGGAAAAGATGGTCGGCGTCTTTGAAGAGAAACGGGAGGCTGAACACCTTGAAGCCGGGCACAAAACCCGCAGTGAGGGCTGAGGTAATCGTTGAGATATCGACCGACCCAATTTGAAGCCCCTCCACAAGGTCCCTCTCATTACCTAGCTGCCGGGCGGGAAAGATATTTACCACAACCTTCTTGTTTCTCTTCTCCAGTTCGTCCTTAAACGTGAGGGCCATTTTGTGGTACGGGTGATCCATCTGCAGGACGTGCCCGAATTTCAGGGTGATCTTTTCCGCCGCCATAGGTTGGCCGCTGAAGGGCAATGAAAAGAAACCGATAACTATCAAACCGACAAAACATACCCTGTAAATCCCTTTCATCACTTTCCCTCCTTTTCAGCTATGGAGTTAATGACATTCCAGAAACGGTATTCTTACCACCCCCTTTCCCCCTCTCGGGATGCATTCATTAGGAATTTAAGGCCAGTCGTCAAAATTGTGGATTCCCCGAAGAAAGTCCAATGAATCCGTCAGTGCCCTATCGCCATCTTCCCCTTCGCCGGCCACCTCAATGACGAAAGAGCCGCGGAATCCCAATGATTCCAGGATATCAAGAATTCGCCTCCATGGGATATCCCCCGCCCCGAGAGGGAGATGGATATCTTTCAACTGATTTGAGTTATTATCGCTTGCGTGAACGGAGATGAGGCGTTGGAAATTGATCGATTCTAATGCCTCCACCGGGTCGCGCCCACAGGCCAGAAGATGGGATAAATCCAAGCATATTCCTACCGTATCTCCGGGGAGCATATCCACGACATTCATAAGCTCTTTGACATCCGACCCTAGCATTTTTTCCGTTGAACTCGGCGTATTTTCTATTGCCACCTTGATTTTTCTTGTCGCCGCGTACTGAGCAATCTCAAACAAATCGGGCACGGCTTTTCCCAGCGTTGTATCACTCCGGGGTCCTCCTGGCGTTTCGAATATCCTGACGTGTTGGACAACAAATGGGGCCCCGAGCACGGCTGCCAAATCGATGCTTTCTTTTGTATTGAGAGACCAAGTTTCTTTAGCCTCGTCGTATGAACTGCTCGGAATTTCTTCCGGCAACGGGACATGAATCGAATTAATCACTAAACCTGAATGCTCGACCAAAAGCTTAATTTCCCCTGGTTGTTCCTTCCACCTCGTTGGTTTCGAATGGAGTGGATCCACGCAAAGCTCAACCCTTTTAATCCCAAAGGATGCAATTTTTCTGAGGGCTTCTGATAGGGGATAATTTCTAAAGGGCAATGTGGAACACGCTATGTTCATTTGTTCGAAGAGTCCACCCTCAGAGTTCGATGGTCCCCAGTTTGGGTGTTCTGCGCCCCCTCCGGTTCTAAGTATTCCCCGTTCTCAAGGATTTTCTGTTCCAGAAAGTATTTCCGAGCTCCTTGGTGAATGGGAATGGTAATTCCCCTCAGCGCATTCTCCAGGGAATATTCGCTGCCCGCTGGATGATCCTCCGCAATCTCATCGGTATGCTCCAATATTGATTTCACAATTGAATAGACCGCATCCTCCGATACATCCTTGTGAGTTACCAGAATGCAGGGTACCCCAATGGTTGGAATATTTTTCTTAAGGTTGGGGTACGTCTTCGCCGCAATCTCCGAGAAAGTCCAATAGGGGTGTGAAGCGATGATTTCCCCTATAATTTCTCCTTCGATAGGGAGAAATGAAATTTCAACACGCTCAGAGAGCTCCACCAACGCGTTGCTGGGGCCCCCTGAAAGATAGAAGACCGCGTCTATTTTGCCCTCCTTCAACGCATCAATGGCATTGGAGAATGAGAGGTATTGGGATTTGAAATCTCCTTCGGTAAACCGATAACGATCTAAAATCACATGAGATACCCATATGCTTGCTCCACCAGGTGCTCCCAGAGCGACTTTCTTTCCCTTAAGATCCCTAATTGAAGAAAACCGGTTCTTTTTAAGGGCAAAGATTTGCATATCCAAATGGTGAGCTCCACAAACTGCTCGAATATTGTCATAGCGTCGCGAGAATTCCCTTGTTCCATTGAAAGCATGCAGGGCCACGTCCGATTGAGTAATGCCCAAAACAATTCTCTTTTCTCCAGCCAGGATGACGTTTTCGACTCCTCCTCCCGTGGGTTCTGTTTTGGATTTAATCCAACTGTAACGATTGATTACCCTCGATAGGGCCCTTCCAACGGAAAAAAATGTTCCTCCAATGCTTCCCGTCCCGAGGGTATCGCAATAGATGATCAGATCCGTAATTCTCTGGGACCTGACATCCTCGATATGTTCAGCCATGAGGGTGTGAGCTTTCTGCAAATCTTTTTCTTTTATGGCCCAAAATATCTTTTTATGAAAGCCAACGGCCCTTTCAATCGCCCCAGGTATCCGGTGGGTAAGATTTTCTTGGAAATAGAGGAGTTCATTAATGACGTTGAGAATTTCCAACAGAACCTTGTTCTTCCCAGCTTTCGCAATCCGATTGTGGAAATCTATGTCTTTCCGTAAAAAAGATTCTGTATCCCCTTTTTGAAAGGCCCTTTCCATCTCAGAAACAAGATCCCGAAGATCATTGATATCCTCTTCATCTCCTTTAGCAATCGCCTGCGCCACCGTTGCCGCTTCGATACACTTCCTTGCCTCAAAGAGATCGGATAACGTGCTACCCGTGGTAATGAGCCGAGGCGATAATATCTTAAGATAGTGGGAAATTTGGGGTAAAGCGACTATTGTGCCGAGCCCGTGTTTGATCTCTACCACACCCATGGCCGATAGCTTCTGGAGGCCCTCTCTCAACGAGGCCTTGCTGACTCCTAGTTGCTGGGCCAGTTCCTCATGGGAAGGCAGCTTATCGCCCTCCTGAAGGTTCATTTCGAGAATCTTTCTCTGGAGGACTTCTGCAATTTCATCGGAGACATTTCTTCTCTTGATGTGCATTTTCCACGGTCCCCAAGAGACTTCTACTCATCAGACGTCTGATATCTCGCCGATCATAGTAAAAACCCGGAGGAAAGTCAAGCTTTTTAGCGGACTTTCCACAGTCTGAGGAGAACACCAGCGTTCATGAGCGACTCGCGGGAGCAGTGGGGGACCCTTCGAGGGTGAGCAGGGAGGGGAAAGCCGGCCCTTCAGAGGCCGGAAGGGGTAAGTATTCCCCGCCT
>Ga0209636_10000998_pt1 | contig 28288 bp, 23 predicted proteins | sample DeeMarSWOR152_54_FD_187464 | JGI IMG/M metagenome (GOLD analysis project Ga0209636, IMG submission 187464) | Marine sediment microbial communities from White Oak River estuary, North Carolina - WOR-1-52-54 (SPAdes) (version 2) | ecosystem: Environmental > Aquatic > Marine > Intertidal zone >...
AATACAATGGAGGGAAGCATGAGAATCCCGCCCACAGCCAGCATCAGTTGGGGGCCTGTCATATCGGTGAAAGCAGATACGACAAAATCACCTGCCAGCAATGCAACCGAGACCACCATATTACGGAAGGACCCTACTGTGGCGCGTAATTCCTGTGGAAGAAATCCTTGAAAAAACGGTTCCAGTACTGGACTGAATATTGTTCGTCGCAACGTTAGAATTACAAAAAGAAGAGCAGCCATCACCGGCGTTTTCACCAGTATTACCGATGTTAATATCAGACCGAATACAAGAGATTGCACTGAAAGATAGTACTTCTCACTTTTGAGAAGCCCAGCCAAATACTTGGCCAAGAAAGGCATTCCCACACACAGTACAGCACCCACTGCTGAAAGATATCCAAAGTATTCTCTGGGCACACCGATAACTTCCAGGAATGGTTTAGAGCAGATGAGCAGCAATTCGCCGCCAACGACAATAAAAAAACTGGCAATCATAATGTACAGTACGTTCTTGTTCTGTGCGGTAAATGCGGCACCCTCACCGATGTTGGTAAAGGTCTTACTGAAGCTTTCACGAATCCGTGTCACCTTTTTTTCAAAATGTTCCTTCTGTATAACCAAAACTAGTACAGAACCCAGAAGTGCAACTCCCTGTATATACCAGAGAGCATCCATACCAAAAAGACGGACTATAACCCCAGATAGCATTGCTGCCAGAATAGCACCAAAATTATATAGAGACGTATTCTTGACATAGTATTCCTTGATCAAATCTTCACGGTCTTCAGCCCTCAGGTTGTCCACCACCCACGCTTGAGCAGCGCCAGAAATAAGTGTTATGGGTAACCCCCACACAGCAAATACCAGTATGAGCATGGCAGGAGTAGTAATAGAAGGTATAGCAAATAAAATCAGACTGAACCCTACAAACCCTGATATCACAGATATTTTACGGCTTACTGCATCAGCCAATGCACCGGTGGGCACCTCAAATATGGCCATGGATAACCCGTTGATTGCCAAAGCTATGCCAATTACACTATATGAGAACCCCTGGTCCAGAAGGTGGACTATCCAGTATATCCATATCACCGAAAAGGTGGCCTCAAGGACTGTATGGGTGTAGAACAGCCCCAGATGCTTTCTCTCATCTTTCTTTAACAGGTTCATGGTATCAGCTGTAGAATACGAGTCAGGCACCCTCTTTCAGATTTACGTTTCTCAGATATGAGCAGCACCCCTCTCTTTTGCCCTCATTATAAAAACCTTTGCTTCTGGAGGGTTGACCGCGGTTGAACCCCCTCACTTGTTACACGTGTAACATTGTCGTTTTTTGACTGTTTGTTGCATTTTTTGACCTGCTACTGCATATTCAACCTAATAGAATCTGATTCAGATCTGATCTCATGGTAGTAATATATTTCACTTTTCTGATTGTTTATCAGCTTTTGTCTACTGAGGGGGGAATTTATGTACTTATTGCCTCTTTTCTGATTGTATTTATTATCTATGTAATAAGAAAGTGATTTATGAAAAAGTAAGGAGAAAATAAGAAATGTTAAAGATCATGATCATGCTTCAGATCGTCGCAGAACCACCTCGAAACGAAACACTTAAGTAGTTCTCTTAATTGCATCGTATATGGTTGAAGAAATCTACTCCTTACTTCTAGTGGGAACGGGAATTGTAGGTCTATTCTTCTCTATTAAGGCACTTGTAGATCCCGCATTTGCTAGAAAACATGTTGAGACAAGTCCAAAGGTATGGCTGTGGAGAAGGCATTTTGGTGTTGAAAAAGCATTAATCATGACTAGGAAAATATTTTTGCCATTAGGTATAGTAATAAGTTTGGGTTTTATTATCCTTGGAATAATTTTGTTTGTTATATGATTCGTAGGGGTTAGTTCGACTAACAGGCATTAACCAATTTGTATCATCATTTATTGTGGTTAACAGGGTTTATTCCAGTTTTTCTCTGTAAATTGTGTCCTCTCTATCAATTTTGAACCCTAAAGAAGTGTACAGGCTGAGAGCATTTCGATTTTCTGCATCCAAATCAAGATATATAGTATCCATACCCCGATCATAAATCCATGCCATGCCATCTGAGAGTAAGGCTTTACCAATCCCTTTTCTGCGATAACCCTTGATCACGCCCAAAATGTCAACCCAGCCGATTTTTGTATTGTTTTCCTTGTTGTACTGCACGCTCTCACAGCACTTCAACACTCCAACGATACGGCTACCATCCTTTGCAAAAGTGATCCTCCATATATTTCTGTCAATCTCCCGAGATTTAATGAATCGTTCTACAGTGGCGGGTGAAAAATTGTAATATTCTTTGAATGTATCGTTGAACACCTCTACGAAGGTTTCTACTTCTTCATTGGTGGCCTCTCTGAATAGGGTGTGCTGTAGATGGATTATACCTGGGAGAGGATACCTTTCAGGGGTTTCACCCTTCCAGACCATGACATATTCATAGTGAGCAGCTGTAAAGCCAAATTCTAAAAGGAGATTGTGTCTCCACCCTTTTGTACCCTTACACCATCGTTGGGCCGTGCCTATCTCTTTTAGTGTGAGGTAATTCAGTGCACGCATCATCAATTCTTGTTCTATTCCTTTGCCCCTGTATTCAGGGATTACCTCTATTGTTATCCAGCCATCGTTGAATCCTGCTTCAATGCGAGATTTTTCAATGAGGGCACCACCATAACCGATGATTTGGCTGTCTCGTAGAGCTAACCAGAAGCCGTTGGGGTTATAATCTGTGTTCTTGAAGGTTTGTGCTTCAACTTCTTCTACAGACTGATCCAAGTGCAGAGGGAGCTCGCGTCTGGAACGATTTAGAACATCAGTGACTGCTTCTACATCTGATTCAGCAGGATGACAATATTCAAGTGACACAGAGTATCACCAGACGAGGTAATAATAAAGGTTTCGGAAAATGAGAAAAATCCCAAATCTATTCTCCAAAGTTCGCGTATTAAGTATGGGAAAACTACTTAAGATACCTCTAATTAATAATAGTAATAACTACCAACAATAGTAATGGTGACTATCGCAGTACAAATAATTGAACGAGGATCGCCTAGTGACACTTCGAGGGTTCACACGCAAAGTGATAAAAAAATTAAGAGGAGGTGACAAAAAATGGCTCCAACAGTTGAGGACTACATGGATTCTACCTGTGTAGCTTCCAGTGGTGGCATCCCCATGAAGTAAGATAACCAAGTCAATGCTACTACAGGATGTTATTTTTTTCTTTTTTTCCTTTGTTCTCTTTGTCTCTTTCTGTTTCTTTCCGCTTTTTAATTAGAAAGCCTCTCGGAGATGATGCCTCTTTTCAGATGATACTTTACGAATTCACAATCAGGATGACAGATTAATAGATGCAAGAACTAACCATGATGCTATTTGTGCTGATTTACCAATGCTGAAGAATAAAATGTGGATGTCCACCAACGGGAGTTGTTAATTGGTTGGCCCTCTCACCTGTTACACGTGTAACATTCTTATTGATTTTTTCTTTTAGTTTTTTTGATATTTCGGGAGGCCTGTTGGATCATGAACTTTTTAGAGCTTACCAATGATCATTGCGACTCTCTTGAGTATTTCAACCTCTTTTTACAGTATCTGTCACATTTTGACACTGTAAAGCATAGAAAAAACCATATTCTCACTTTTTTGTACCAACTACAAGTGCCACTTTGTTTTTGTTACATCTCCATTGACATCTGCTCTTACATTGGTGCAAAACCTTTAAATGCATTGAAGGGGAGACAAGAGGACACGATAAATATGAAGAGAAGGTGTTACAATGCTTGAAGGAACCCTTATCAACTTGAGAGTATTAGAAAGAGAAGATTTGCCATTCTTTGCCAAATGGACCAACACCCCTGAGTTCGGTGGTGCATTCGAACCACTTGAACAGGTTTCCCTCAAAGAGATAGAAAAGTGGTATGAAAACCTTCGTCCAGAAGAGAAGTGGTTCATCATTGAAAAGAAAGATGGTACCAAGGTGGGCCAGATTATGCACATGCCTAAAGGTCCTCATTTTACAATTGGTTACATAATACTTCCAGAAGAACGAGGGAAAGGTTACTGCACTGAAGCAGTCAAGATCATGGTGGACTATTTATTTTTATCAAGAAATTGTGTGCGTATTGAAAGTCAAGCAAACCCTCAAAATGTAGCATCCTGGAAGGTTTTAGAAAAAGCAGGATTCACTAAGGAAGGAGTAATTCGTAAGTCTGTTTTTGCCAGAGGAAAATGGCGTGATGGGTTCTTATACAGTATTTTGAGGGAGGAATGGAAAGAACCTACAATATTAACCCCGTGAAAGTGATCGCCGTAGATGTAGGATGGGTTCTGTTCAGGGTTTTATGTAGACAGGTATGTGAATCCAACTATAGAAATTACCCCTTAAATGCTTTCTATTCAAAAGAAAAGCTTTATAGAACGATTACTTCGCCCTCGATTCTTTCTTTGATTTTCTCCTCATATACGTGATACGGGTATTCTAATGTTTGGGTTTCAAAATCAAAGTATTTCAAGTCAATAGGACGGCCAAAAGAGTAATTCTCTTCAGGAGGGAATGAGCGCATCGTATAGATTTCCTTTTCTTTGATCTCATCTATTCTATCCAGCTTATGCATCAAATCTTTTAAAAACAGAGGATGGGAAGTGCAGTTAATACTTCCCAAACTGCAGGGTTTATCTCCTAACTCTTTAACGAGTGCGTATCCCTTGAGTAATCGTTCTCCTCTGGCAAAATTATAGAGTATTCTTGGAATAAATGCGGCATCTTTAGTTTTAAAGAACAATCGGAACTCCACACATTGGCCGGGTGGAAATGGATCGAACACATATCTCTTTTTGATCAGGTCATGCTTTACCATCTTTTTACGGGAGTACTTTGCCTGTTCGTATGTCCAGGTTCTTTGTGCCTTTTTTTCTTCTCTGATAATATCAATTAACTTTGTACCTCTCTCCAAATAGGGAAGGATGCTCAGGTCACACTCATTCCACACGGTATCGTGGGGGTCTAGAGACATATCAGGAATGTCACAGGGATTTAAAAGAGTATCCAGCTTCGGATTTGAATCTCCAAATAAATTGGGATTTTCTATTAACCTCTTGCTGCGAAAGACACGCACAATGTAATCTGTAATAATACCATTCTCCTTGAGCATTTCAAAAATAGTTATCATTGCTGCATTATCTGAAGAGAACAATCCCGCAGTTAACAGCCTCTTATGAGAGGACAATATAGGGAATATAAATCTAAGGGGCTCAATCACCTTTAAATATGGTATTACTGTCTCGTAATTCTGATCGAGATCCAATTCCAAAATGCAGTACAATTTATGGAGTGGGTTTGTACATAATTTGCTGTAGTTGATATCATAGTAGGGTCCATACAGCATGGGCTGGCCTTTTAACTGTTTTATCTTTCTTTTAATTGTTCTCTCCCACTTGTAGTTGGTGTGTTCAAGCAGTTCTTTTGTAGACATTTCAGGGTGTTCTCCTATGGTGTGTAATAACTTCTTTTCATTATCACTCATTCGGTATATCTTTCCCATACTTAACATGTCCTCTTTGGGGATTTATAAATGTTTGTTTTGGATTGGGATATAATCATGAAAAATGAAGAAAAGATAATGGTAATGCCAGAGAGCAATAACCTTTCCAAAAAGTTTTATTCAATCTATTCTTATTATTTTGTATATTTTTGTGTGACCTTTCATCCAGCCCTCTTTATGGATTTCAAAACATCTTGTTACGTAGAAAAGGCTGCGCACCCTATGAGAACTTCTCTATGGCACAGGAGTGTAATTGCTAGTGGTTATCTCATTTGTTACACGTGTAACAAAAATGTCTTAATTATAAGATTGAAAGAATTGAGAAAATTAATTAATACTAAAAGAAGTTAGATAAAAATAGAAATTTCTTACAATGCATATGCTCCTTTGAATGGAGTAGCAAAAAGCAATATTTAAATAGAATCTCACTACTATAAAGAAAGGCCAAAAGTGGTAATTCAAGGCCAACCCGATCTCTACAATAATGGATAAAAATAGTATCCAATGAGAACAACAGCCAACAAGAGGAATACCCATGTGAGGAGGATCAAATGTCTTTGTACGAACTAAAAGATAACAAAAGAAGGATACTACCACTGTTTCCTTCTGCAGATCACCATTTAGCTATGGAAGCAGTAATAGAAGGGAGATGTGAAGGGAAAATCTTTGTTGATAACGTAAGAACCCCAGAAACTGTAGCAGTCTGGACTGCACCCGGGGATGAAGCTCTGCTGTACCTGGCAGGAAATAGTGATAACACCTCGTTCAATGAACAGTTAAGGGATTATTTTGTTGAGACAATTAAACCTGCAAGTATCAAGAAGGGATTGGATGCTTTTCAAGCTTACACTACTCATAACTGGGTAGATGTATTACATGAAGTTATTTTCGCAGATGATGACACTTTCAGAGATAGAGATTCGTATTACATATTAAATCCGACCAAATTCAAAACCCTTCAACCCAACTGGAGAGAACATATCCCTGATGGGTTCACTTTGAAGCGTGCACAAACAGCAGATGTATTTGAGAGGGCAGAGGACGTTTCTGCTCTTAACGGGTTAACGTCTTGGAAATCATTTGAAACATTCATGGAACACGGGTTTGCCTACTACCTGGAAGATGACACAAACAAGATAGTTTCAGGGTGTATGACAAAGTTTGTGACATCATCAGGGTGCGAACTTGCCATAGGAACCAATGGGAAATACAGAAGAAGAGGATTTGCCACGTTAGTAGGATGTGCAACAGTTTCTGAAGCACTGCAAAAAGGGTTAAAGGTCATTTGGGAATGTTACCACGGGAATACAGCTTCTGTAAAAACAAACCAGACACTGGGATTTGAATACCTCTGTGATGAATATTTTTATTTAGGATCCTTATGTGAATCTGTAGAGAATGACCTCTTCTTTGGATATCACTGTTTAACTGAATCAAATGACCCCCACAAAGCTGCCCACTGGTTCAAAAAGGGTATTGCCTTAAGTGAGAAAGAGAATCAACCTATTCCAAGTGGGTACAATTTTTATGCTGCCTGTGCCTTTGCAGTAACTGGAGAGCATGATTTAGCTTTTGAACGTCTTCATTTGGATGTTGACGGGTTACAGGATGCGAACCGATTTTATGACCGATTACAAAGCGAAAAAGCTCTTGATGGATTGCGTGGCTCACAGGAGTTTAAAAAAATACTCCAAAGACTTGAAGAATTGATTAAAAGAAATCGGAATAAATAAATTTTGAGAAGATTACTTTCTGTCCGTATCTCGTTTTTATTCGATTGAACTCAAATTGATTTTCCCCAGGTATAAGAATGTAATCCCCACTGCCCAGTGCAGGAGTGGTAACACCAAAATCTCGTCAAAAACAATGAGGGTGACCGCAAACAATCCCATGGAAACCATCATTATCACCATGGTATCCAACAGGAACTCTCCTCCCTTTTCAGTGTACGCTGGCATCAGCAAAAAAAGACCTGAAGCAAATGCTATGTCTGCTGCAACCATGAGCACTACTGCCACCGTGTTGGTCACGAGAGAGGCAACAGGAGTCTGTGAGCTTAACAGTACTGGAATAAGTGTGAGCACTGCTGCGATGGGTACTGCCACTGCCCAGCCTTTTAGTATCATAGCCTTGATGAACCGGTTTTCACCAGAGGGTGTTTTCCTGTATATGAAGAGGGTTTCCTTTCCTCTGAGGGTTATATCAGCAGATACTACTGCTGCAAACATGGGAAATATGAAGAAGCTCATTGCTACAGCACCCACAGGATTATTGGGATTGACGAAGAATATATTTATGATAACAAGGAGCCCCACTATGTAGGCGATCCACGAAAGGTTTTGAAGCCTTCGAGTATACACCTTGAAGATAGTGACAAAAAGCGTGCTGAAGGGGCCTCTCTGTTTGAGAGCGGTATAGAAGGCGCCATCTTGTTTTGCTTTTGAACCAGCAAAGGTGGTCGTTTCCAGACTGTAAGCACGATCAGCTATTTTTATGCCCACCCACAGTGTAACCACAAAGAAGGCTAAAAGACCCCCGAACCGGGTCAACGTTACAGCCCCGACAGCAGCAATGTCACCTGGATGAGATGCGAAGCTGATGATAACTTCTGCTCCCCAGGAACTGGGCATTACTCCGAGAATAGTTTTTATCATGCTGCTAGTTCCAGGATCGGCAAGAGTTTCTAGTAATCCTCCACCCATGAGTGCGTACATGAGTGCCAATGTGGGGAACACAATAAGAAGTGCTAAAGCTTTTCCAATATCTCTTCCACGACTGCTTCCTCCCAATTTTGTTCTCAAGAGAGCGGAAATGACTGTACCGATCCAGAGGGCAGAAGATAATGTGATAACAAAAACGAGGACAATTATGGCCATCTGGATCATATTTAATCCAATAGGTTTGAGAACGGCTGTGAAAAAGCCAGTAATTGCTACGATAATAATAGCGTACAGAGGCAGTTCGCCCAGAAATTCTCCCAAAAGAACGTGACTCGGTTTGATAGGGGCTTTGAGAAAGATTTCCTGCTGCCCTGTTTGTACATCTCTCAACGTATAATTAATGGGGAATGTTATAAAAAAGATAAAGAACATGAACAGCATAATTTGTATCATAGCTACCGCAACCTGGGATAAGAAGAACGCAACAAATTCGTCGATGAGGGGGCTGACAAGTGCTGGTGCACCAAAAAGCACGTAACATGCTAAGAGCACTACTACCACATAGGGAAGGTAGGGTCTTATTGCTCTGATACTGCTTGTGCGGATGCGGTACTCGTTTTTTGCCACAATAAACCACTTAGGTGCTGGCATTTTTTTGTTCCCTCCACGCTAGCAACTCTCTCTCTTCAACGCCGCCTGTTATAGTTATGAATGCCTCTTCTAAAGTAGTAGAACCTGTCTGGGCAATGATGTCGTTGACTGTACCTAGTGCGATGAGGTTACCCTGGTTGATAATACCAATACGGTCGCACAGCTCTTCCACAATCGGTAGAAGGTGGCTGCAAATGAAGATGGTCCTTCCTGCTTTTTCTGCTAACCCTTTGATCAAATCTTTTACCATTAAAGCAGCCCGTGGGTCTAACGTGGAGGTGGGCTCATCGAGAAATAAAATGGGGGGATCGTGGATTACAGCTGCTGCTATCAGAATTTTTTGTTTCATTCCTCTGCTGTACCCTTCAAGGAGGTCGTTACGTCTGTCGGACAACTCAAACAACTTCAGTAGTTCTTCTATCCTTCCAGGTAAAATATTATGGGGAACATCGTATAACGCTCCCATGAACTCTAAAAACTCGTAGGCGGTCAACTTCTCGTACAATCCAGGTGATTCTGCAAGTAGTCCTGTTACCCGTTTCACTTCCATGTCTTCTTTTACAATGTCGTACCCATTTACGGTGGCTGTGCCGCTGGTGGGCTTGATAATGCAGTTCAGCAAGTTCACCGTGGTGGTCTTCCCTGCTCCGTTTGGGCCTAAAAGGCCAAAGGTTTCTCCCTCATACACGTAAAGGTCTAACCTATCTACGGCCTTGATCTCGCCTTTGCCGTAGTACTTGGACAACTTTTTTATGTCTATTAAGGCTCTCATCACTTTTTCATCTCTGTGTCATTTATAAATGCTTCCTTTCGGGTTGCGAGAAGCTGGTTAACCACGCTCTATTGGATGTTCATTAATCATACTCCTCTCTTGAGATACTTTTTCTTCCATTCTATCATGTCTTTCAGTGATTTTTAGCAACTGAAGACTTAACACGTAAACGAATTGGATCTTATAAATGAGGAAATTCCTTTAATCTCTTGAGAATTTCTTCCTTTATAGAATAGTATGCATGAAAGAAGCGTAAATGTCGATTCTCAATAGTAGTAGGCCCAATTAGAAGATGGTTATCGTGTTACACGTGTAACACTTTGCCTGTCTTTCTTACTCACGGTGATGATCTACAAATGTGATCAGGATGGTAGAATTTTCCATTGATGGATGTTGCTGACTCCTCAAATTGAACGAAACCTTTGAATACCCAAAGAAGGAAGACAGGATATGGAGAAAATGGAGAAAATGAAGAAATCGATGATGATATTGACGGTTTTTATGGTTATATTGATGACGAGTGTTTTTGGTGCTTCAGTTGTGTCAGAGATTCCTCTATGTACAGATGCAAATGATCAAAGGAATCCTGCAATTTTTGGTGATGTAGTGGTATGGATGAATCGGAGGAATGGTAACTGGGATATCTACGGGTTTAACCTTTCCACGTCTACAGAGTTTCAGATAATCACTAGTGGAAGTGAGCAATTTGCGCCTGCAATCTACGGGAATACTGTCGTATGGCGAGATGACAGAAATGGAAATTATGACATCTACGGGTACGACCTTTCAACATCAGAAGAGTTTCAGATAACCACAGATGAACGTAATCAAAGGGCTCCCGCGATTTACTGTAACGTGGTGGTATGGAGAGATCAAAGGAATAGAAATGATGACATATATGGGGCACTACTTGACACCAATTTTTGCAGAATGTCATTTTACACTCCGGCTCCTGTAGATACAATTAATCCTATGAAGCCTCTAGCTGAACACAGAATTTCACAGGCACAGAGCCTCCTTGAAGAGATACAGAAAACATGTGAAGAGTTCAAGGAGGAGAATGATCCACTCTACAATTCGTGCTGCATTGACGGATTGGATGAGGTAAAAGAGTTTTTAGAGCTTGCAGAGAAATTTTATGCAAGTGGAAACTACGTTGCTGCAAACTACTGGTCGTTACGAGCACTGGAGCTTTTGCAGGCGATTCAAGAGTGCTACACACAGTAGTTCGAGAAATTCATCACCTATGCAAAAGGTAGGCCAGTCATGCAGAAGAACTATAAAGGAGCCCGCCTATCCAGCATCTGATTATAGGAAAAAACTTAAGTGATCAGAAGGAATAGTATTATATGGGAATCTAGATGCTAACTGACAATGAGATAAAAAGGGTAACAGAAGATGCCCTGGGCTTCAGAGCATGGGCAGAAACTCTAGAGGAGATCATCTGTTCATCAGAAACTCCCATAACTATCGGAGTCTATGGAAAGTGGGGTTCTGGAAAGACCAGTTTGATGCGGATGACTGAGGATTTGTTAGAAGAGAGAAATGTGGTAAAAACTGTTTGGTTTGATGCTTGGAAGTTTGATAAGACTCACGATTTACGAGTAGCCCTCATTGATACTGTTCTAAGGAAAATAAAAAAAGATGAAAGTGCAGATAAGTCCCTTAAAGAAAAGATAGAAGAACTCCTCAAGAGAGTAAACTGGTTGGGATTGGGGAAAACCACCCTCTCTTTGTTTACGCCACTGACACCAGAACAAGATGCAGGTCCCCTACTCAAGAGCCCAGAGGATGTTCCAGAGAAAGTGCTGGAATTGATTGGTGATTTTGAAGATGAGTTTAGAGTCCTCACCAGAGAATACATTGGTGATGAAGGAAGGTTAGTTGTATTTGTTGATGATGTAGATAGGTGCATCCCAGAAAAAGCCATAGATATCCTGGAGGCAATAAGGCTGTTCTTGAATGTTGAAGGATCTGTGTTCATCATTGGTGCTGATAAGAAGGCAATTGAGAAAGGTGTAAACCAAAAATATGGGAAAGATGTTGAAAACTGGGGAAAAAACTACTTGGACAAAATCATTCAGATTCCGGTTAATTTACCTCCCTTGAGGAAGGATATCATCACTGAACGGTTTATCAAAGGATTGAGTATATCTGAAGAAATAAAAAGATACGCTGATATTATTGCTGAGGTTGGTGATAACCCAAGAACCTTGAAACGACTCTTGAACCAGTTTGAGATTCAAAGGATATTGGCTTCAAAGAAGAAGCTTACAGTAGAAAGTAGGATACTGGCCAAGCTTGTGGTCATTGAATTTCGGTGGCCTAGATTCTACATGGATTTGATCAGCATGTATAGTGAGACTGGAACACATTTGGTTCAAATCTTGAGAGAGATCTCTGAGAGCACAGATACAGAAAGAGAAAAGAGGTTGGAAGAATGGAAAACGCTCAAAGGGTATTTTAATGATAGGAGATTGATGCAGTTCTTGCTGGAGGTATAGCTAGGGAAGTAAATACTCGTAGATAGGTACCATGGCAAGGTCACTCTCAAAAGCACAGATGAGTTGGTCTTTTAGCTCTTCTTTGTTCGTCCACAATATGAGAGCGAGCCATCTTTTGACTTTTCGCCAGACCTGTTCTGTTGGGTTCAATTCAGGACTGTAACTGGGGAAGTATACTACGTGGAGATGTTTTTCGTGCTGTTCATAGAAGGTTTGCATCTGGTAGGATGTGTGGTATCTAGCCTGATCCATGACAATAACAACTTTACCGAATTTTTCGATTAATGATGATAGGAATTTCTCAAATACATCACTGTTAAAGTTTTCTTCTGTAAACTGATAGAAAAAGTGGTCTTTACTTAAAGCTGCTAAGACGCGGTGTTTTTCTTTTTTCCTGTGGAGGTATTTTACCACGGGTTTTATCCCTTTTTGAAACCATCCGTACGTTATATACGGTTTCACCGGGAAGGTTGCTTCATCCAAAAAGAAGACTTTAAATCCATTTTTAACATATTCTTCAATATTATCTTTAAAACTAATTTTGAATTCTTCTTGAGCCTTTTTACTTGCTTTTCTATGGCGTGGTCTGGGTTTTACACAGGTAAATCCCATACAGTGGAGGATGTTTCTCACCTGACGGAGACTGTATGGGACATTGTAAATCTGTTCAATGTAATCCTGTACTAACTTTGTGGTCCACATTACAAAGAAAAGCCCTACTGCTTGTGGAGAATTCAAGACAACTGATTTTAGATTATTCAATTGTCCATCAGTTAATCTTTTAGGTCTTCCTTGCTTCTTTTTGTTGTATCTCCTGTGGATACCTTCTTTATGCATTTGGCGCAGCCAATCTCCCAGTGTTGTCGGAGGATATTTCAACAAGTAACCTATTTCTCCAAGGCCCTTGCCTTCTTTTCTGTAAATTGCTGCTAATAATCTTATTTTTGCTTCTGAATCTTTTTCTCTCCGGTATAACCAAAGTAAATCCTCCAAGGTATACTCTGGAAGGAATGCATCTCCGCTTGGAATACCCATTATATCAAATCCTATAAATCTATATAATGAGATTTTATTTATTCTATATAAATCTTACTGTAGATCAACCTCTTTCAATGTACCACACTTATTTAACGAGATTTAATTTCCCATGCTATAGAACCACTGCTTGCAGATATTGATTTAGATCATTACGTTTACATGGGGAGAAGTACTACAGAGCTAAGAGAAAGTGCAGAGAATTACTTTAATATTGCTTTTTCTTATTATGAGAAGGGAGATTATGAAAAGGCCATTGAAAACTATGATAAGGTTATAGACGCCGATCCAAAAAATGAAAAAGCATGGTTTGGCAAAGGTGCTGCCCTTAAAGAGCTGGATGAATTTGATGGAGCCATAGAGTGTTACAAAGAAGTTACTGATATCAATCCAAAAAATGTAAAAGCATGGTTTAGCATGGCCACTGCTTTTGAAAAAGTATATGAATCTGGAGATTGGATGATTCCACCCTTTATTGAAGCCATAGCATGTTATGATAAGATCATTGAACTTAATCCAGAAAGTGACGAGGCATGGTATAGAAAAGGCGGTGTATGGGAAGAAGAAGGAAACTTAATCTCAGAAGTGCGCTATGATGAGGTTGAAGTGCCTTATGGTGAGATTGCATCCTATAAAGAAGCCATAGCATGTTATGGTAAAGCTGTAGATATCAATCCGAAAAATGAACAAGCATGGCTTTGCAAAGGTCATTTACTTGAGCTCCTGAAAGAGTATGATGAAGCCTTAGTATGTTATGACAAGGTTATAGATATCAATCCGAAAAATGAACAAGCATGGCTTGACAAAGTTGATATACTTAGAAAACTCGAAAAACATGATGAAGCTTTAGTATGTTATGATAGGATTACTAAACTCGATCCAAAAAATAAATGGGCATGGATTCATAAAGGTGATATACTTACAAGACTCGAAAAGTATAATGAAGCCTTAGCATGTTATGATAAGGCTATTAAACTCGATCCAAAAAATGAACAAGCATGGCTTGGTAAAGGTGTTAACCTTGAAAAACTGGAAGAGTATAATGGAGCCATAGAGTGTTACAAAGAAGTTACTGATATCAATCCAAAAAATGTAAAAGCATGGTTTAGCATGGCCGCTGTTTTTGAAAAACTATATGAATCTGGAGATTGGATGATTCCACCCTTTATTGAAGCCATAGCATGTTATGATAAGATCATTGAACTTAATCCAAAGAACAAAGACGCTTGGCAAGCCAAAGGTCGCCTTCTTGAAGAACTTGGTGAAAAAAGTGACGCCAAGAAATGCTTTAAAATGGCGAAAAAATCGGATTAAGGTGAGGCCAAAAGCTGTCGATCTCCCGAAGCTGCCGATTTCAAATTTCAAATGAAGCAATTGTCCTCTTGATTCTTGCGATTTTTTGTATAATTGTTTTGAAACTTTGCAAGGATTATCAATATGTTGTTTTTCCTTCTTATTGCTTTCTTTCGCTTTTTCAACTCCCAACAGTTTCGAGATATCATATTGTCAAACACATGTCCCCCCATTTCTGAAGATTAAAACACAACATTCAAGATTAATGAAAACACAAAAAAGAAAAAAATAAGTTATTTCTTCTAATATGGAATCGTACTCAATGTTACATTCAATGTCGTACTGCCTGTAATATCTAATTTGGCATCAATGTAATCCTGGACCACCTTTTCCAGAATGGTGAGTGGCACACCTCCACAGCAGAGCACCACGTGGTGAAACTCTTTAATATCAAATTGGTCGCCTAATGCATCCATCGCTTTTTGGCGCAACTCCAGCATTTTTATCATGCCCACTTTGTATCCTGTGGCCTGGGCAGGTAAAACAATGTAGCGTTCCACCTCGTGAGAGTATCTGTCTGTGCCGAGGGCTTCCTTCATGTATGCTTTTGCTTCTCCTCGTGTCCACTTCATGGCGTGAATCCCGGTATCTGCAACCAGACGGACAGCACGCAACAACTCCATGTCCAGTCGCCCAATGTTACCGTAGGGATTGTCCTCGTATAATCCCATCTCCCACGCTAACTGTTCAGCATACAATGCCCATCCCTCTGCATATCCATTCAATATGACGTCATTCCGAAACAAGGGTAAATCCATTTCTTGAGCAATGGAAACCTGAAAATAGTGGCCAGGAATAGCTTCATGGTACGCAACTGTAGGCATTCGGTACTTAGGAATCAACGAGTCGCCCACACCAGTATGGAACGCACCAGGACGCGAGCCATCTAGAGAGGCACCCACATAGTACCCACCTCCTCCACCGAATGATGTCTCTCCAATGATTACTAGTTCTGCTTTGGGGCGTATATCGAACACTTCGTCCAGCTTTTGAGAAACTTCATCGAGTAGTTCTTCATAGGTCTTGATCACTTCATCCTTTCCCGCCTGGGTGTATGTACCAATGTAACCACCATCTGCAATGGCACGGTTTACCAGATCATCCAGGTTACCATCTGATGGGTAGCCCAGCTCATCAAAGACAGTACGCATCTCTTTTTGAACGCGTTCGACTTCTGCCAGCCCTATCTGGTGGATTTCTTCAGCTGTCAATTCTGTGGAGGTTTCGTGCCGCAGCATGTATGCGTAGTATTCATCGCCCTTGGGGAACTTCCACACGCCCGCATCGGATGTGGCAACAGTCTCCAGGTATTCAAGGTACTCCAGTAACATCAGGTAAGCAGGAATGACAGATTCTTCCACCTCTGTTAATGCAGCGTCAAGCAGAGCTTTTTCTTCTTCTTCACTTACATTGATCTCCTCTATTTTTTCGTCGAAGTACGTGTACAATAAAATCGATTTCCCATCGATCGATGCTACATCTCGGGAGCTGGAGTAAAGAAAGTCAATCACTACGTAGTTCGTCATCCTTAGAATGAAACTTGGTGGTACGGCACCTGCTTCCTTCCGTAATTTTAACCCTTCTATCAACTGGAAAACCTGCGTATCCACCTGGGATAACCGAGAGATGTAGTCTTCAGCATCCTGTTTGTTGGTAAGGGGATGGTACTCTGTGAATAGCCGAACCAACTCATCGTGGTAGCTGATGAGAAAGTGGTGCATCAAATAGTCGTAGTACATAAATTCGTGGCCGCGCACTAAATCATTTAAAAACCATTCATACACATCGTACGAGATCTGCTGCTCATACGTAAGTGTGGACCGATCGTAAGTCCGCAGCAAATCCAGAATAGCAGCCTCCAATTGCTGGGTCTCTCTAATATACTCGTCAGAAAGGTTATTCAGTTGATCGTTGCGCAACCCAAACCATTCAGAAATCCCCAATTCTGTGAGCCTTTCAGGATATCGTAATAACAGCTGTTTGTACGATTCGTCAAAGAACTCATCAATGGTCAACCCTTCCAAATCGGCTACAACACTATCTATCAAAGATTCCGTCGGCTGTACAGGGGCAGATTCCGTGCTTTGTCCAATACAGCCCATCAATCCCAGTATCACGAAGAATACAGCGATCCTGTATACGATTACAGTAACCAGTTTCCTCCTCTTGATATCTCTTATACGGGTTTTCATGTTCATCCATCTCCTTTTTCATTTTGTAGGTTCAAGCTTACTACAATAAATAGTAGCTATTACTATGTGATAGTAATATCTTATATAGTTTTCGGCTGATGGGATTGTCGAGTTTTTGGTGATTCTCTCACTTTTGTTACACGTGTAACAATATATTGTTTTTTATTAACAACATTCTGGATTCTTGATATTTTAGGAAAAAAGAGTTCATCCGTTGTTCTATTGATGGGCAGCATATCACATGCAAAAGCTTCATTGATTGTTACAGGTTCTCTTTTAGATGAGGACTCCAATAACATAGGCGAGAGTGCCAAACTGCATTATTGAGATTATTCTCCCTTTTAATTTCAGAATATTCGTTACTGAGTGATTTTTCAAAAGCGAAGCTGACACCAATACATATGAGATCACTGGAACCATAATAAGAACAAAAAACATAATATCTCTGTACAAGGCAGAATCAATTTTGACAAAGAAGGGGAGCGGATCAAGGACAACAATTATCATGTACAATACAACAGAAATTTCAGCAGCTCCCCGCCTGGAAAATCGGACAGGTAATGTTATAACCCCTGTTCGTTCATCACCTTCAACATCTGCTATGTCAATCATTATTTCAACAGCTAACCCCACAATGAACGCCATGACAGCAAAGTAAACAACTAATGGTTCAAGTGTTGTATCAGAGATGATGGAACCAAACACAACCACTGCAGCAAAGCCGTAGGCAACGATCACATTCTTTAATAAGAGTATTCTTTTGAAATAACTGTACAAAAAAAGCAAGGGGAAATGCACCACAACAAAGAGTGAGGTCACCCTGTTCAGGAAAAGAGATACCATGAAAGCAGCAATGAAGAGCACTAATCCTAGTAGTAAAGCACTCTTCCTTTTTGTTAGTCCCTGTACGAGGGGTCTGTCAACTCGGTTGTTAGTTTTGTCTGCTTTATAATCATAGTAATCATTGATGGCAAAGGTGGCCATAGATAACACTAAAATGACCACAACCCCTATCACATAATCTATTTGGAGGCCAGTCAAATCTCTTGAGAGTATTCCTGAGACAATGACAGCAGAACTAGCAAATAAGGAATTATCAAATCGTGTCAAGGAGAGGAAGGCTTTCATAGGTTCTCTCTGACTAACTCAATGAGGTCATCAAGGCTTTTCAATGCATTCATCTCTTTTTGGTTGAGGAACAGAATCAATTCTTCGTTTTTCATGAACGCGGATGGGAACTTTCCCTGGATTTTGTATTTTTCTGTGAACTCATCTCTGTGGAGGAATTCAACATTTATGTCAAGACTCTCAACAAAGTTTTTCCACTCACTCTTCATGCCCAGATTACCGAATGTAATCGCACACAGATTGCACGGATATGTCTGGGGGGAAGTTATTTTGTGTGCATAATCGACAATCGTATTCAATAAGCCGCTATCTGCATTGTAAACAAAAATAAGTGTTCTTCCTTTGTTTTCAGAAGTATCACTCATGATTAGATCACCTCTGTTAGGAGATGTGTGCATTTCCATATTTTTATAAGTTTCGATTGTTAATTGTTGATAGAATAACATCAAAAAATTCAAAGAGAAAGAGAGCCAAAAATGTGGAGTAAAGGTGAAGTAGATGGCAAAACGGAAATGTACAATCTGTGATTACACGTATGATAAAGAAGAGGGCGACCAGCCAGAGAAAGAACAGCGTGGAGTTTAATACCTAGATAGTTCTTCACAGGTTGATCCAGGATTCACGTTTTCGGTGGATGGAACCCTTCTGAGTTCATAAATTGTCCTTTTATCGATGATATGTACGTAATAAAGATAAGCTACCTAAATGTTACACGTGTAACATATCATCCCCAGAACTTCTCTGAGCCCATAAATCATCTCCAACAGTTCCATAACAGTGGCAAAGAAATGAACAGATTTTTTTTCTTTTCCCCTGATACTAGATCGATCTATGTGTTACAGTTTCAAGTTAAAATAAGGCATCTGGCATCCTTTTCAAGCTTATTTGCTGCTCTTTGATAGGGTGGATTAAGGCAGCTTCTTAACCATGTCTGCAAGCTCTTCCTTTGTAAATGCCCTGAGTGTGATGGTTCTGACATTCCCGAAGGAACCAAGACTGAGGTTGAAGGTCATAGCCACTTCATCACTGGGGGCTTCTCCGATGGCCACATAGTCGTATTTACCCATGACTGCGTAGAAGCCTATGAGCTTACCTCCCATGGCTTCCCAAGCTTTGATGCCGTTCTCAATTCTCTGGGGTGCATTCTTGATGTCTTTGATCCCCTGATTCGTAAATTTCATCAAGGTAATATAGGTTGGCATGACTTCATTTTTTCTTAGCTTCTTATAAGGGTTTCGGGCTTTCGAGTGTTATAATTTTATGGTTGGCAGCAATCTGGCAGTCTTGATGAAAATACCTTTAAAGATTTTGTCAGGAGCCTCAATTTTTTGGGCAATTCTTTTAGAGTCAATGAATTCTTGAGTGCAGAAGCTGTTGGATGTTTTCAGAAATTGAAGGATGTTTATGGATTCTAATTTATCTTAAGGGATTGTCACGTCTTCGAAGGATGAAGAACTCCAATCTGGCTATCATCTTTTCGGTTAATGTGACAAAAGGCAATATTTGTTACACGTGTAACAAAGTTGAGAAATGTTCATAGTGGAACAACCTAAAAGGCAACCTGTATGAGCATAACGACCACCCACAACCACCACCTTTTTAACAAAAGGTGCCTATCAGTATCATGCTCGCATGGATTTTGATGGCAGCTCTTCTGTTACAGTCGCCGGAGTACCCATACGAGATAGGAGAGTATGCTGTCACCATCAACATATCAGAGGGGAAAGTCCATGAAAGGATTGATATTACCTTGGAGAACTACGATTCTCTTGATATTTTTGAATACAGCTTCTTGTATCCTCTAGAAAACCTGGAGGTATACGACACCACAGGGAGTATCAAGCACGAGATTCGAAGTGATCTCTTACTGTGCTACGTCAACTTAAGAGGGTCTCGACAGTACACCTTTACTATTGAATTTGATACTGCAGGATATACAAGTCCAGTAAAGGAAGGAAAATGGGTTTTTTCTCCTATATTTCAGTTTTCTGTTCCTGTTCACAATTTTTACATTGAGATTACCATTCCTGCAGACATGGCAGTGGTCTCCCCTATATATCCTACTCCTACCTCCTTTTACTCGTACAGGGAGAGTTTAGTGGTGAAGTGGAAGAAAGAAGATCTAGAGGAGGGAGAGGAGTTTTTGATACTTTTGGGGTACAAACCAGTGACTACTCCTTCCTCTCAACGGTTTCTCATCTATTACTTGGGTATAACAGCTTCTTTGGCCTTTGTTACGGGATTATACCTGGGCAGGAGAGAAAAGCCACGACCCGAGTACGTGGTGGCAGACGAGAAGGTAGTACTCGATGTGATAAAAAAGGCAGGGGGAAAAATCATTCAGAGTGATCTAGTAAAAAATACAGGATTTTCCAAAGCGAAGGTTTCAAAGATTCTTTCTGAGCTTGAAAGCAGAAATGTGATACGGAAAGAGAAGTACAAACGCAGTAATCTCATTTTTCTGGAAGAGTAACTTCAATTTCTATTGAAGGTTATAGAAACCTATAAAAAGGTGTAGAAACTAGGAAATACATGAAAAAGAAAAATGTATTGATTGGTGTCATCATTGTCAGTGCAATTATTGCAGGTGGGTTAGCTGTCATACAGAGTCAACGCTCTGCTTATGTGGTGGAGGAGCTCTACTATGAGGAAGCTCTTGAAATACCTCGTGAGAAAACAGTAGACTACAGTGAAGGAGCCCCACCTCCTATGGCTGAAGAAATGGCTGCTGCCCCTTCGGGAGAGAGAGCACCTGCTGTACCTACAGAACCAAAGGTGATCAAAACCTCGTACATGTCGCTGGAGGTGGAAGAGTTTCGAAAAGCTGCAGATGCAGTAGGCGACATTGCCAAGGGTTATGGCGGGTATGTATCTAATTCTTCAGTGAGAGACGTTGGAGGAAGAAAAGTCGGGTACGTCACTGTAAGAGTGCCTGGGGAGAAGTTCGAGGATGCTATAAAGGAGATTGAAGGAGTGGGCACTCTCAAGGAAGAGAACGTCTCATTAGAAGATGTTACTGAGCGTTACATTGACTTAAAGGCCAGGTTAGAGAATCTAGAGCGCCAGGAGGAACGATACTTAGAAATACTGGACATGGCTGTTTTAGTGGAAGATGTCTTAAAGGTGGAAACCCAGTTAGAGCGGATCAGGGGAGATATTGAAAGTCTGCAGGGCACACTAAACTACCTGGATAACAGGATTGATTTGTCCACGATACAGGTGCAGTTATCAGAACCAGTCGAGGTTGTCCATGAACCAGGAATAAAAGATGCATTTAACAGAGCTATAGATGGGTTCCTGGCAGCAGTGAGGGGTATTATCGTCTTTCTGGGGTATTTCATTCCCATTGCCATCTTCTTAGCTATTGTGGCATTTGGGGGCTGGTTCCTCTACAGAAAGATGTCTAAAGGACGCTGATAGTATTCCTCCAGCAGTTTTTTGGCTGTATCCCACGATGAGCGGGCTATAAGGGGCAGTCCCCCTTCTTTTTTTATGTATTTTCTGAGGAACACAATTGTTTTCTGATCAGAACAGTATCCAGATCCAAAATCGCCGTACACTTCTTTGAGTTGATCAATCCGTCTGTCGCGCTGAACTTTGGCGATAATGGAGGCCGCCGAGACGATAGGATAGGTTGCATCTGCCTTGTGCTCTGATATAATTGAAGGAACCCCCGAACGTGCGCAGATCTTCTCTCCAAATCGCACTGGATTGACATCGCAGGCATCCACAATGATCTTGGTAGCCTGGGGGAATCTCAACAAGACATCAGCAAATAATTCCACTTCAATATCGTTTAAGGTTTTCTTGTGTCTTTGAGAATCGATTTCAGATGCAGATATTTCAGCATATGTGCATTCTGTTAACGATAAAATGACCTCTTCGAGTTCTTCTCTTTTCTGGCGAGTGTACTTTTTTGAGTCTTTCAGGTTCAAAGATTCCAGTTCACTGCAGTTCTCATCAGAAACTGCTACTCCACCAACCACTAATGGTCCTATGACAGGACCCCGACCTGCTTCATCGATTCCCACCAGCATCACTTTCTTGTTGCATTACCAATAAAAAAGGTTTGGGTACACAACATAATTGGTTAGCCTGCTCATGTTACACGTGTAACATTGTCTTTGCATCCACAGCGAGATACAAATCCTTAAAAGATCTACAAACTCTTAAAAGAAATAAAGACAAGTGAAAACATCTTTTCACGATGACAAAAAATTACTATTCGCAGTCCCTGTACGGTAAGAACCTCAAACGCGTCTATGATATAGCTCCTCCCAGGGTAAAGCAGTACCTTGAAGCTGAGATTCACTATGTCACAAAAGAAATAAAGGGAATGGACCTGGTTATAGAGCTCGGATGTGGCTACGGGAGAGTCATGAACCTTTTGAGTCCTTACGTGGAGGAACTGGTAGGGATTGATACAGCTGGAAAGTCCCTGAAATTCGCTCGAGAGTACCTTTCAGCATTATCAAATTGCTTCCTCTTCCAGATGAATGCATCGCAGTTAGGATTTAAATCGAAGGTATTTGATGCAGTTGTGTGTGTGCAGAATGGTATTTCAGCTTTTCACGTAGATAGTAAAACACTGGTAAAAGAAGCAATCCGAATTACCCATCCGGGAGGACTTTTGCTGTTTTCGAGTTATTCACCTAAATTCTGGGAACACCGACTGGAATGGTTTCGCCTTCAGGCCCAAGAAGGTCTCCTTGGAGAAATTGACGAATCCAGAACAAGAAATGGGATTATAGTCTGCAAAGATGGGCTAGAAATATCTTTTGTGGGAGAAAAACAGTTCTTGAAACTGTTTACCAGTGACAAAACTAATGTATCTGCAGTGGAAGTGGATGAATCCAGTGTATTCTGCAGGGCTGAGGTTCTTTAATAAACTTGTGTGTGAATAGTCGTGGTAGGTTCTGTGTATTTGGTTCCTTTGTGCAAGTGCATTCTTATCTTTGGCTCTACTAGGGAATGTAAATTCATCTGTCCATGACTTGAACCTCATGTGAGTGCAGTTCCTATTACAATGACCAAATAACGAGTGCTTTTCGTGGACATATCTATTCATCCCTCTTCAAGAAGGTTTTCTTTGTTACATCAACGTAATGTAACCTAAGTCTCCTCTCAAAATCTCTACAAACAGCAATCCATCATGATTTTGAGAAATAACGTTATTATCGAACTATCATGGAGAATTTTTTGTATTCTTGTAAAATATACAGATTCGCAAAGGTCTTTGCTTCTGCTGTGAAATAAATAGACTTTATTGATACTCATCAACAGAAAAGTTTATAAGGACAGGCTGTCTAGTAGGGGAAACTTCAACGGAGGTGAAAGATAATGAAGAGAATAGCAGCCGGAATCTTAGTGATGTGCCTATTGCTTTCTGCTTACTCTGTGTGGGCTCCCACGCCTCAGCGAGTGATTATTGTATTCCACAACACACCAGATGTGAACTTAGTCAGGCAGCATGGACCAGTCCACCAAACCTTCCACTTAATTCCCGCAGTGGTAGCAACGCTTCCAGAGCCAGCAATAGAAGCTTTATCAAGAAATCCCAACGTGAACTACATCCAACCAGACTACTACAGACAGTATATCAATCCCAGAATCACAGGAAAGCCAGGACCTCCACCACAAGAGCTTCCTTGGGGTGTTGACAGAATTGATGCTGACTTAGCCTGGTCCACCACAAAGGGGACAGGTGTCAAGGTTGCCATAGTGGATACAGGAATTGACATGGACCATCCAGATTTGCAGGCAAACATCAAGGGCGGATTTAACGCTATTGCCCCAGCAAGGAAATACAAAGATCCCAACAACTTTGATGATGACAACGGCCACGGAAGCCACTGTGCTGGTATTGTTGCTGCTATAGACAACGATATTGGCGTAATCGGTGTAGCACCAGAAGCCTGGTTATACGGTGTCAAAGTCTTGGACGGTGCAGGATTCGGGTATGATTCAGACATTATTGAAGGAATTGAGTGGTGTGTCGACAACGGCATGCAAGTCTGTTCCATGAGCTTTGGTGGATACGAAGATGACCAAGCCTTCAGAAATGCTATTGATGCTGCCTGGGATGCGGGAATAGTCATGGTAGCAGCAGCTGGAAACGAGGGATATGAAGAACCTGATTTGTTACCTGCAGGATATCCCACTGCCATAGCTATATCTGCTATGGATTCAAATGACGACATCGTTTCATGGAGCAACTACGGTGATGAAATAGAATTAGCAGCCCCCGGTGTGTCAATATACTCTTGCTACAAGAGAGGTGGCTTCACCACCATGTCTGGAACATCAATGGCATGCCCGCACGTATCTGGAGTGGCAGCTTTAATCCTGGCAGTGCATCCAAGTTACAGTAACGACCAAGTCAGACAACTCCTCTGGAATACTGCAGAAGATCTAGGAGCTTCCGGTTGGGACCCCTACTACGGCTACGGATTAGTAGATGCGCAAGCAGCAGTAGCATAACCTTTTTTCTTTCTTTTTTCTTTTACTTTTAGATTAATAGAATCTTCTTTAATGTTTAATCCTTTTCATCTACAGTAAATTTTGATCCAAACTCTGCAGGGTGTCAGGGTTCAGATCGTACAGTACATTGATGTCTTCTGTAAGCCATATAGTATCAATGATTGTAGTTACTACTTCTCATGAGCAACTCCTCACCAATCTTCAGTAATACACGGATGTTGTTGAACGCTCCCCATGAACCAAAAAAATGCTAAGATAAAAAATTTTTCATAAGCACTCGTTCTAGTCTGAATAAAACGCATGCAAACAAAAGACAGAGAAGGAACGTTTATAAATGGAAAAAAGGGGCATGCTCTAATGAATAGTAAACGTGTAGATGGAATAACAGTTGACACAGAAAGCATTGTGCAGTTCATCAGCCTTTTAGAAAAAAAAGAATGGTCAGAAAAGGATCTGGATACATTTGTTTCCACAGAGGGTGTGCAGTACATCATCCAGCAGGAAAAAGATTCTGGTCCAAACGTTGATGAAGATACGGTGAAGACCTTTCTAAAAAAGGTGAACCGCAAATTACCAGGAGAGCTTGAAGAGTGTGGAGGATGGGCAACTGCATACAAAGAGAAGACAAGAATACAGAAACGGCTTGAATACATTTTCAGCCGATGGAATTATCTCGTGGAACGTCCTCTTTCAGTAGCTACAGACTACATACCAAGAAAGGCAAAAGGGACCTTTTACTTTGTGCCAGGAGGGGCCAGAGAAAGCTACTCAGATGGAAGTGGGTTTGCCATCAACCTGGGATGCGGAGCGAGGAAAAACACCCAGTGGATGTTTCTCATTGCTCTAGAGGGTTATCGCTACTTTCTAATTCGTGCTATGGGAGAAAAACCTTATATTAACCGCTGCAGGACTCCTACTGAATTTGTAGAAGCTTTCCTGAATCTGACTCACAGGGAGGGTATGGCTCTCTTTGTAGGGTTGAAAGCTGCAGGCACTGAAAAGCAGTTCTACCAGGAATACATGCGTGATGGAGAAAAAATCAAGGATACATACGGGAAAGCTTTCCAGCTCGCCCTGGAAGGGAAAGCGCCACAAGACGCTGACAGAATCCAAAAGGAAGTATTCTCAGGGTATACTTCACCTGCTGCTTTATTGGGGTCTCAAATGGCGAAAACTCTCGATGAATCCGATAAACGAGTAGGCCACACTATGGGGAAAGATATGCTCTTGGGCAGTATCGGGGAAATGGGGTTTATCCCTTTCTTTGAAGTCTGCAGACCTCATGAGATAGGCCTTTCTCTCTTTCCAGATGTGGTCTGGGAAGCTTTTGAAAAGGTGAAAAAAGAGAGAGGGGTTGAATCAGTAGGAGAAGTTCATTACTTCCCATAATGCAAGTGGAAGGATCATCCAGAGCCCCTTTTTGTGTTCGAACTGTGGTGAAAAGGTTCAGTCCTTTCCATTGACAGTGACCGGTAACCTTTCAGGTGGGCTGTCTGAATTGAAATTCGCAATTACTTTTCACCAGTTATCGATCATTACCTTTCTATTACTTTTGTTACACGTGTAACAATAACTGTCCACCCTATTGCAGTAGTTAGTTTTTTCTGCAGGTCAATGTATAATTTGATTGTGAACGGCTAACCGTTTTATCTGTAACGTCAGTATAGAATACTCCATTGACAATAGGTTTCTAACGAGAAAATTTCAGTCGCACTGAACAGTTAAAACGAATCTGCAGAGAGGTTACCTCCACCGGTGAATTGACCTTTACATGAGCAAAGCTTATAAGCTTTATAAATGAGAAAGAAAAAGTGATGGACATGATAAACAAAATAGCTGTCATTGGAATTGGTGCCATGGGATCTGGCATCGCTTATGTGTCTGCATGGAATGGCTACAGTGTAACCACGAGAGATATATCTGAGGAACTTGTAGACATGGGAATGAACAAAATTCGTCAGAGTGTCATGACAGGAATCGACAAAGGGAAGCTATCTCCTGTGGAGGGTGAAAAAATCCTGAAGAACATTAATGCTACCACAGATTTAAAAGAAGCAGCACAGGATGCAGACTTAGTCATAGAAGCAATTTTCGAAAACATGAAGGTCAAAAAGGAGCTTTTTTCTGAACTGGATAGTATTTGTCCGGAACACACCATACTGGCGTCAAATACATCCACGTTGAGTATAACAGAAATGGCATCAGTAACAAAAAGGCAGGAGAAATTCATTGGAATGCATTTTTTTAATCCAGTTCCTGCCATGAAACTGGTTGAGATCGTCATGGGTGAGAAAACATCAGAAGACACGTACAAGGCAGCTGATGATTTCTGCAAGAGTCTACAGAAGGCCACAGTGAGAGCAGAAGATTCTCCAGGATTCATTGTGAACAGGATATTACTGCCCACGTTGAACGAGGCCATGAAGTTGGTGGATTCTGGTGTGGCCACCAAGGAGGACGTGGACAAGGCCATGATGCTGGGTGCGAACTTCCCTATGGGACCTTTTGCTCTGGCAGATTATGTGGGGTTAGATGTGGCATATGCTGCTATCACTACCATGTACAATGCTCTTGGAGAGTACTACAAACCGTCTGATACCTTGAAGGGATTAGTGGAAAACGGACACCTGGGAATGAAGACGGGAAAAGGATTTTATAAATACACCAAATAGGAGGGATTTCATGACATATGAAACTCTAATCTACTCTAAGGAAGGAAGTTTTTTCAGTCCTGAGAAGAATATTGGCGTTATTAAGTTGAACAGACCAACAGCGTACAACGCATTGAACGAACAGTTAATTACTGAGTTATACCAATTGTTGCAGGAGATTGAGAAAGATGATGAGGTTAAAGTGGTGGTTATCACTGCTGAAGGACAGAAAGTGTTCTGCACAGGTGCAGATTTGAAATTAGCTTCAGAACTGGATGAGAAAAGTGCTTTACCCCTGGTGGAACAGGGGCAGGGAATATTCAACTACATTGAGAACTTTCCCAAGCCTACCATTGCAGCCATTAATGGGTTAGCTCTGGGAGGAGGTCTGGAGTTAACATTGGCGTGCGATATCCGAATTGCATCAGAAGAAGCAAAAGTGGGCTGTCCTGAAACCTCTATTGGATTGATACCTGCTTGGGGCGGCATCCAGAGACTGCCCAAAGTGGTGGGCATGGGGAAGGCTAAGGAGTTAATCTTTACTGGAGCCATGATCACGGCCAAGGAGGCAGGAGAAATCGGACTGGTCAACAAGGTAGTACCGCCAGACGAACTAGATTCTACTGTGAACTGGACTGCAGCCAAGATTGCAGGAAATGCACCTATTGCATTAAAGTATGCAAAGGAAGGGTTAAACCAGGTCTTCGATGTACCTATTGAGGAAGGGTTGAAGCACGATGCAGTGACGTGTGCTGCCTGTTTCAGCACTGAAGATATCAAGGAAGGAATAAAGTCTGTCTTTGAGAAGAGGAAGGCCTCCTTTAAAGGAAAGTGAACAGTATGAGAAGAGTTGCTGTAGTGGGCGCAGGCCACGGTAAATTCGGGAAACGAAACGATGCCACTTTACGTGAACTCGCGTATGAGGCTGTTATACCTGCTTTAGAGGATGCAGGAATTACCCAAGAGGATTTAGAAGCAGCTGTGGTAGCTATTGCGGGAGAAGAGTTTGCAGGACAGGGAGCACCCTCTGCACTGGTGGGTGACTACACAGGGATACAGCCAAGACCAGTGTTTAGAGTGGAATCTGCCTGTGCATCAGGTACTTCTGCCATTAAAGCAGCATACGGGTTAGTCAGTTCAGGGTTACACGACATTGTCATGGCCATTGGTGTGGAAAAAATGAATGCAGTCTCGTCTGTGAGAGCCACAGAGTTAATGGCCAGAGCAGGAGATACCCGGTGGGAGTATCCTTTTGGGGTATCTTTCCCTGGGTTT